>Ga0302320_10000109_pt1 | contig 168225 bp, 119 predicted proteins | sample Bog_T0_3_FD_202130 | JGI IMG/M metagenome (GOLD analysis project Ga0302320, IMG submission 202130) | Peat permafrost microbial communities from Stordalen Mire near Abisko, Sweden - Bog_T0_3 | ecosystem: Environmental > Terrestrial > Soil > Wetlands > Peat | place: Sweden: Abisko, Stordalen... | reverse complement strand
CAAAACCTCCCGGGCCCAATGTGTCTTCCTACCCTCCAATGCCTCGCCATCTTAACCGAAATCCACGGAATTGTGCTATTGACACTTTGGAGGCACACAAAAGCCATACGGAAGCTGCTTTGCACCCACGCCCCGCACCCAATGCCGACTGCTCTTGTCGCTCTCCAAACAATGGATTACATTGCGTCGCTGAGGCAGCCTGGCTCGGTCGCCAGGGGGGGTGCCACGGATGGTTTTTCACCTGAAGGATTCCAACCCATGCAAGCTACTCTAGCGGAGCTTGCGGTCCTGGTGGATGGACGGCTGATCGGCAACGGAGACTTGGTTATTTCCGGGGCCGCGCCGTTGCGGGACGCCGAGCCGGGCGAGATTACCTTGATCGACGGGGGCGAAAAGAGCCACTGCCTTAGCGATTGCCGCGCTTCGGCCGTCGTCGCCCCCCGCTCCGTTGCGCTCCAGGATTTCCCCACCATTCAAGTGGACGACATCCACAAGGCTTTCACGCGGATCCTCAATTCGTTCCACCCCCCGCGAGCTTGCCCCCGCATGGGCATCAGTCCTGCGGCCATCGTCAGCCCCACCGCGAAGATCGCCCCGGACGTCGACGTTCACCCCTTCGCCACCATCGGTGCCGACGTGGAAATCGGCCCGCGGTCGACGATCCACTCCGGCGTGCACATCATGGCCGGCTCGAAGATCGCCGCCGACGTGATCATCTTCCCCAACGCCGTGCTCTACGACGACACGATCGTCGGACCGCGCTGCGTGATCCATTCCTGCGCCGTGTTGGGCGCCTATGGTTTCGGCTATTCCTGCGTCAACGGCCACCACCGCTTGTCCGCCCAGTTGGGCTACGTGGTATTGGCAGCCGACGTGGAGATCGGCGCCGGCACTACCATCGACCGCGGCACGTACGGACCGACCACCGTCGGCGAGGGAACCAAGATCGACGACCAGGTGATGATCGCCCACAACTGCCACATCGGCCGCCACAACCTGATTTGCTCCCACGTCGGCATCGCCGGCAGCACCAGCACCGGCGACTACGTGATGATGGCGGGCCGGGTGGGAATCCGCGATCACGTGCGGATCGGCGATCGCGCCGTGCTGGGCGCCATGGCCGGCGTGATCAGCGACGTGCCCCCCGATTCGCGGATGGTCGGCATCCCCGCCACTCCCGAACACGAGCAAATGCTCAAGCAGGCGGCCCTGGCCAAGCTTCCCGAGATGCGCAAGCAGCTCAAGGCCATGCAGGCCACGATCGACAAGCTGGCCGCGCAACTCGAAGCGCGGAAACGCGCGGAGGCGGTACGGGCTTCGCCGGAAGAATGGGCCACCGACTGAAGAATCGGCCCCCTTCCCGGATTCGCAATTTCGCGGCCGTTAGCAAGAGAGCACTGGCGTGGAGTCCAACCCATCAAGCCCGACGCACGGCGGCGTCTCGCAGCGGCATCCCGAGCGGGTCGGCCTGCTGGCCGGCTGGGGGCAGTACCCCATCGTTGTCGCCCAGGCCCTCCGCCGGCAAGGTTGCAAAACCTATTGCCTGGGCGTGATCGGCCATGCCGACCCGGCCTTGGCCGACGTCTGTGACGAGTTCCAATGGATCGGCCTGGCCAAGCTCAGTGGCGCGCTGCGATTCTTCCGCCGCCATGGGGTGACCGACGCCACCATGATCGGCAAGATCCATAAGGCCGTGCTCTTCGGACGCGGCGGTTGGATCCGCCACCTTCCCGACCTCCGCACCCTGCGGGCTTTCCTCCCCCATTTCCTCACCCGCCGCAAGGACTGCAAGGATGATTCGCTCTTGGGGACCCTGGTGGCCGCCTTCGCCGCCGGCGGGGTCCGCTTCGGCCCCGCCACCGATTATGCACCGGAGCTCCTGGTGAAAGAGGGACAACTCACCCGCCACGGCCCCTCGGGCTGGCAATGGAAGGACATCGAGTTCGGTTGGACGATCGCCAAGGAGATCGGCCGGCTCGACATCGGCCAGAGCGTGGCCGTGAAGAACCAGGCCGTGCTGGCCGTAGAAGCCATCGAAGGCACCGATGAGTGCATTCGCCGCGCCGGCATGCTCTGCCGCAGCGGAGGGTTCACGGTAGTGAAAGTGGCCAAACCGCAGCAGGACATGCGTTTCGACGTGCCCACCATCGGCATGCTGACCCTGGAAACCATGGTTTCCGCCGGGGCCAAGGTGTTGGCCGTGGAAGCCGGCCGCACGATCATCCTCGACCAGGCCAACGTGGTCGAATTCGCCAATCAAAACCGGCTGATCGTGGTGGCGATCGATAAGCAGGCCTAGGGCTGCCACTCCCCCGCCGCGACCGTAACCCGACGCGTCAGCGAGGGAACCGGTCTTGGCCGTCCGTCACGTAGACGATGGCCGCTTCCAAACTCCTCTCGTCATAGAGATAGCGGATGCTTCCACGTTCCGCCCACCAGTTGTCACGCTGGGCGTCGAAACACTCCTTGAGGCGCCGCGTCGCCCAGGCTTTCAAGTCCGCGCGAACCTTCTTAGGATACACGTCGGCGGCGGAGAGGACCACGTGGACATGGTTCGACCGGCACTGAACAGCGTGCAGGCGCCAGCTTGGCTGTCGGCAGGTCTCCGCAATTTGCGGCTCGACCGCGTCACGCTGCCGCGAGCTAAGGCGACACGAATCCTCGGCCATTCGCGCCTTCGCTTCCATCTCGCGCACCGGGTCAGGAAGCTGCCAGCCATGCCGGTACTCCACCCAGCCCCTGGCATCCCCGGGCAGCCACGTGCCGTAGGTGACCCACGCCAGGAAGTAGCCTATCGGATCTTCCATCAGGATTTCCCGTTTCCTCGCTGACGCTTCGGGTTACGATTGCTCGCCGAGTTCTGTCGAAGGAGCTGAATCCGGGCCGAAAAGGGGACAGTCGCCAAATTTGGAAAGTTTGCGTAATTTCACGACGACTGGCCATCCTACCATGCCTAGATTTGGTGACTGTCGCCTTTTCCTCCGAACGCCGAGAACTGCCCCCGAGCGACTGCCAATCGCGACGGTTCTGTCGCCGGTGGGAAAGCGCGTATAATTGATGACGAGCGCAATCGCCTGCCGTTTGGCGGTCAGAAGGCGGGAAACGGACCAGCGGAGAACGAAACATGAAAGCGGAAGTCACAGCAACGTTCGTCGGCGGCTTACTGAAGCCGGACGGCCGCTTGGCTTTGCCCGACCACACTCGGGTCAAGCTGACGATCGAGACGATTGGCCCCGCGCCCGACGCCGCGGCCGCCTGGAACGCACTGAAGGCCCGGCTTGCACAGTGGCCCGTCCATGGCGGCGGTAAACATCTTACGCGAGACGATCTGCATGAACGCCATTGACACCAACGTTTTCGTCCATGCGTTAGACCGGTAGGGTGGGTGCTTGCACCCCACGCGACAATCTCGCCGCCTAACCGCGTGCGTGCAAGCACGCACCCTACTGGCTACAATAGACCGCTGTGGATTCAACAGCGGTCACACGGGGGGCGAAAGCCGGAATGTTCCTTTCTATCGACGGCCCGGACGGCAGCGGAAAATCGACGCAGATCAAGTTGCTGGCCCATTGGCTCACCGCCGCGGGGCGCAACGTCGTCACCTGCCGCGACCCGGGCAGCACTCCGCTCGGCGAAGCGGTCCGCGGCATCCTTCTCGACCGCCACGACCTGGCCATCCATCGCCGCAGCGAGATGCTCCTCTACATGGCCGCCCGGGCGCAACTGGTCGAGGAAATTATCCGCCCGGCCCTGGCCCAAGGCCGCGCCGTGCTCAGCGATCGCTACCTGCTGGCCAACGTGGTCTACCAAGGGCATGCGGGCGGGCTCGACGTGGCAACCCTCTGGGAAGTGGGACGCTCGGCCACGGCCGGTCTCATGCCGGACCTGACCATCGTGCTCGACTTGCCGGTTGCGGCCGCAACGGGGCGGATGCAGCGTCCGCTGGACCGCATGGAGCTCCAGGGCGAATCGTTCCATGAGCGGGTGCGGCAGGGTTTCCTGGCCGAAGCCGCGCGCTGCCCGGACCACATCGTCGTGCTCGACGCCGCGCGGCCCATCGAGACCATTCAGGAAGAGATCCGCGCCCAGGTCCAAACGCTGGCCGAGCGAAGTCAATCATCCCAAGGGACGGTCGTCGATTGACCTCCGGATTTTCAGAAAGTGAATCGGCCACGGATGGAACACGGATTAAACACGGATGCTTCGGAGAACATTTGTTCGAGCTAAGCCATCAGTCCGTCAAATTATTTCTTATTCATTCCTTTTCATCCTCCTTCGATCCGTGTTCCATCCGTGTTTCATCCGTGGCTAAACCTTGAACTCATTGGTTTCGTAACCCAGTCCCCTAATCCCTGGCCCCCAGCCCCTTTCCCCTGCTCATGAGTTGGCACGGAATTCTCGGACATGACGCGGTCGTCGAGCGGTTTCGCCGCGCGCTCGGGCGCGGCAGGCTGGGGAGCAGTTTCCTTTTCATTGGGCCGGAAGGAATCGGCAAACGGATGTTCGCCCACAAGCTGGCGCAAGCCTTGCTGTGCCAGGCCCGGCCCGAGGCGGCGCTCGACCCTTGCGAAGAGTGCCCGGCGTGCCTGCAAGTGATGGCGGCCGCGCACCCCGACTTCCAAACGGTCGCCAAACCGGACGACAAGTCGTTCATCCCCGTGGAACTGCTCATCGGCGACAAAGAGCACCGCATGCGGGAAGGGCTGTGCCGGAACCTGTCGCTGCGGCCGATGGTCGCGGGAGGGCGGAAAATCGCGGTGGTCGACGACGCCGATTTCTTCAACGCCGAAGGGGCCAACTGCCTGCTGAAAACGCTGGAAGAGCCGCCGCCGCGCTCGGTGCTGATCCTCATCGGCACCAGCCCGGCGCGGCAACTGCCGACGATCCGCTCCCGTTGCCAATTGATCCGCTTCGAGCCCTTGCCGGCGGAAATCGTCGCCGAGCTGCTCCTGGCGCGGGGCCTGGTGGCCGACGAAGCCCAGGCCCGGCGGGTGGCCCAATCCAGCGAAGGAAGCCTGCGGCGGGCGGAAGAGTTGGCGGACCCGGACCTGACCGCCTTTCGCGGCACCCTGGTCAGCCGGCTGGCCGATCCACGGTTCGATCCGCTCGAATTGGCGAAACTGACGGCGGAGTTTGTCGATCAGGCAGGCCGCGAGGCTCCCCCACGGCGGCGGCGGTTGCGGCAGATTGTCGCCGAGGCCGCGAGCTTCTATCGCCAGTTGCTGAAGGTGCTTGGCGATGGCAGTGCCGGCGCGGACGCCGAAATACTGCGGGCCGTCGAGCGCTGGCGGACCGGCTGGGCCGCGGCGGCCCATTGCCTCGAACGCTGCCTGGACGCCGCCGAACAGATCGATCGGAATGCCAATCAAGCGACGCTCATCGAGTGTTGGCTGGACGACCTGGCTCAGGCGGGCTCCGCCCAATGAACCCGGCTACGTTCACAGACGTAAATGATGTTTCAGAACCCAAACCCTAGGTTACCACGATGACTTGCCAACACCTCAAAGACCTGTATGCGTTGTGTGAAATGCACAACTTGAAGCTCAGTAGCACCGATTTGATCCGCATCGTATGCCCCCAATGTGGCGTGGAGGAGGTATGCCCCTCGGTGCTCAACGAGGAATATGAACTGCGCCACCAGGAGCCGAAGAACGCCGGGCCGGACGACCGGTGATTCCAGAAAAAGATGACCTTTCACCCTTGACGATGACGATTAGCCTGCCATAATGAAATGTTTAATATTCACAGTGCTTCCCACCCAGTAGGATTACAGGCGGTTTAGATTCCGCTTGTAGCAAGCGACTGTCACGCTGTGAGATTTTGAGCACGCAGCCAGTTCTGCAACAGTCCCGCATGGGAGTCTTGGCGGTCGGATGGGTGGGGCGGTCTGTTTGTCCGTTTGTTTCGTCGGAGAGTTGATGATGCGAAACGTGTTCGATGCGATTCTGGAATGTGGTCACGACGAGGATTTCACGCCTGCGCCGTCCAGTGAATTCAACCCCACCGAGGCGCCCGCCGGGTCCCGCGAGAAGCTTGATGTGTTGGCACTCCGCGTCCAAAAGGGCCTGCCGCTGTGGCACCCCTCGGATCGTTGCGACTACAGTGGGCTGACGGGGGCCGTAAGGCCGCGGCAATAGCTCATCAGGGGAAACTCGGCCCAACGAGAGACCATCCGGGAATCGTCCGTTTCGGAGAACACCATTGCCGCAGTTGCACCGTGCAGCCGCAGCCGCTCCCCTCGAAACCGACTTGCTCGCAAAGCCGATGATGGTCGGCCTTCCAGCCTTGCCGCGCGGCTCGCGCTACTGCGGCAGCGGCATGTCTGGTGTGCTGCGCGGTTCCAGTTCGTCGCGCAACACCACCACGTTGGGCGGCGCTTCGATTCCCAATCGTACCTTATCGCCGCTCACGCGAATGACCGTTACCACGATCGAATCCCCCAGTCGGATTCGCTCGCTTTGACGGCGGGATAACACCAGCATGATGACCTCCATGTCATGTGAATGGTCGCAAGAGCCCCGCGGTCGTTGCTCCGCAGCCCGTGGTCAGCCGCTGACGAATGACTGACCGCGGATTGCCGATTGCCGGGCCCTGTTATGAATCGCACTCCAACGCGTCCGCCTCCGTCCACCGCAATCGCGGCGCGTCGCTGAGCTGAATTTCCTGGAACCGGTCGCCGCCACACCCGTAAAACAGAATACGGTTGTGATCCGTTTCCCAAATCGCGGAAAACCTCGTCGCGCGGGGTCCGTGCAGACAGAAGTAGATCCCACACGGTCTTTCACCGCGGGTGAGGATCCGCTCCGACATTGGAAACGCCCCGATTTGTAGTTGGTGATGTTCACACAGGATTTCAGTCACGAATTGTCGTAGTTCTTCCAGGCTGTGAATTTCGCAACAACTGGTCGTCATCGTGAAAGGATCGCTCCTGAATATGCCCGAGGGAGGCTGGGAAAAATAAGTGCCTCCGTGCAGGTCGGATAAAATGGGATGAATGCCGACAGAGAAAGCTATCGGCAAAATAGGCGGCCAGACTTAGCCCGCGATAACGTCATTTTAATAAGACTGGGGGAGCTAGTAAAACAACGATTGAGCCGTTATCCTCGGCCCGGCAAGGGTTTGCCGATTGGCATCGGCCACCCGCTGCCGTGCTATTTGCCGAGCTTCGCGTACGCCGCATAGATTTCGGCCACGCGTCCCTCCCTTTCATCGCCCGTATGAAAGAGCAAACGATAGCTCAATTTGATCGACTGTCCCGCTGGGAGCGTATAAGACCCGTCCGTGGTTTTTTCGTTGGTAAAATCGTGCAATCCAAACGGGTTGGCCGCAAATAGCCCGTACGTCCGCACGTGCCAATAGGTCGGATAGCGGAAGCTGCTGGGATGGTTAAGGATCGCAATTCCCACCTTCTCGCCATCGACGGGCCCTTGGTAATCCACCCAGGAGGCTTTTTTCCCCCAGGCGTTCGCGTCGACCAGCCCCTCGCTGTTCACAATGTGCCCGCCAAGCTTGGCGTCGACCTTCATCGTTTCCGCCACCCGCAGGCCCAACGACCCTTCCTTGGTGTCGCCGAAGCGCACCGGACCATTGCTGGCCGTAAGCACGATGTCGAAATCGATCCAGCGGATCTTGCCCTCGACGCCGAAGGTGAGCCACCGCTCGTCTTCCAGGTATTTCTTGCCTTCCGGGCCGATCCAGTCATTGCGGGTCACAACCTGGGCTTGCTTGCCGCTGGCGATCTTGACGAACTCGCGATGCACGGTCGTGCCGATCGTGCCCGGCTTGGCGCCCTTCCGGCCCGCCTCGTCCCAAAAACTGATGCCGTTCACGCTGCCGTGCGTGAACCACAAGGAGCGATGATGAGGATGGTCGTGTTTCTCGCCGGGCGCATCGGCCATGGGCCAGAAACGCGTCATCGCCTTGCCCGTCGGACCGATGATCGGCCACACGATCGGCTTGTTCCCCGACCGGGTCCAATATTCCGCAAACGGCTGGCCGTCGATCCGAATCACCGCGCCATGATCGCACCGTTGGGCGGTGACTTCGGCCGCGGCGGGAACGGCGGCGGCAACCACGGCCAACAGCGTGCCGCGCAACAGCCAATCGCAAGCGAATCGACGGGTCATGGGGATGGGCTCCTCGGGCTGGAGAATTCTGTGAGGCAAAGCAGGGGAGAACCCCCGCTGGCCCCATCTTACCCCGCCCGGCCGCCCAAAACCAGCGCCGCCGCGACCCTTCGTAAAACGGAATTTCGTTCCGTTTTGCGCTGACAGGCCTCCGGCGTCAGTCGACCGCGCGGATGTACCGCGTGATACTCACCGGATTGAACAGCATCATGAACTGCCGGGTTTGCGAAACGCGTTGCACGTCGGCCGCGCCCAGTTCCAGCGCCAGTTCGTGTTCGCTGCGAATGCTGATCCGCTTGGGCCAGAGCCCTTTCTTGGGGGCCAGCGTGAGACTCACTTCCGTGGGAAGCAGGCCCTTCTCTTCCAGCACGGCATTGACCCGCATGCGGGCGAAGGGGGGCCGCGAGGCCGGGTCGAGGATCGGGCCCAGCCGCGCATACCAGTCGCAGAATTCACGGTACCGCTGGGCGATGGCCGCGGTCGGCGCCGGCGCGGTCTTGAGCCGATAACTGAGCCAGGTGCTGTTGAAAGTCAGCACCCCGGACGCCTTGTCGCATTGCTCCTCGAAGACCGGATTGGCGAAAAACTTCAACATCGGGTCTTTTTGCGCGTCGGCATAGCGTTGTAGTTGCTCGGTGAACGTCACCACGTTTTCGGTCGGCAATTCCGCGCGGACCCGCCGCTTGGTATCCAGGAGCACGAAACGTTCCGCCCGTTTTTCGAAGACCACGACTTCGCCCGGCTTGTCCAGGTAGTCGTAGACCGCACGGTCCTGGAAAATGGTGGTGCTGCGGCTGGACGGCTCTTTCTCGTCGCCCAGGTAGACCTTGTTTTCAATGCGGAAGCCGTCGTCCGCGGCGACGCCGCAAGCGGCCCCGAGGACCAATATCACAGAGAAAGCCGCCGCCCGAATCACGATTTTTCTGAGATCGATCATCAGCAAACATCCTCGTTCAAAGGGTGGCTGTCGTTGTACTGCGAGCGGTTGATCATGAAACGGACCGCTTCCGAATCGTGACGGTTCGTCCCATTTCGAATCACGCAGCACCTAATACCAGAGGGCGGGGAGGATACTCGAAAACGACGGTCGTTGTAAAGCTCGGTCGTGGCGTGGGGAAACCACGCTGATTGGTGGTGGGAAGCTGTAACGGAAGCCCGCTTTGCGTGGAGATTTCTTGATTTTCGGCCGATTCTATAGGCTGCGCGGCTTCGCGGTGTGGGCTTCTTGACATCCGCCGCCGGGATTGATAACTTTACCTGTTCGCGGTTCCCGTGCCGGGGCCCAAGTGGGTTGCCCTGGCGAACTGCGGATGCACGGGGGATTAGCTCAGTTGGGAGAGCGTCTGGATGGCATCCAGAAGGTCAGGGGTTCGAGCCCCCTATCCTCCACTTCGTTTCCCGTCGATGAACGGCCGATTGGGCTGACGCCCGCTCACGGAGCATTCCTCAAGCGATTTTTGGGGGATGCTTTTTTGTTGCGCTGGGGACGGCTACAATACGCGTGCCCCTGAGCCGACGCAGCCAACCTCGCAGGAGAACGCCATGCACTTGCCCCCCCATTACCTCGCGCTGAGCGCGATGTTCTTCATGGAGTTTGCCGTATGGGGAGCTTGGATGCCGGTCCTGGCCGCGCGGCTCCTGGGCCCATTGAAAATGAGCGGCAAGCAAACCGGCTGGATCTACGCCACCTTTCCGCTGGCCAGCATGATCTCGCCGTTGGTGTTTGGCCAGCTTGCCGACAAGTGGGTCGATGCCGGTTGGATCCTCGTCGGCTGTCACCTCGTGGGCGCGGTCTTGCTGTTGCTGGCGGCCCGCCTGGAACGCTTCTGGCCGTTGCTGGTGACCATGTTCCTCTACTCCACGGCCTACACGGCCACGCTGCCGTTGGCCAACGCCATGGTCTTCCGCCATGCGGCCGCCAATCCCCCCAACGTTTTCATCTGGGCCCCCGTGGCTTGGGCCCTGGTGGGCTATTTCCTCACCGGCCTGCGGCAGGTCAAAGGCACCGGCAACGGCAGCGACTGCCTGTATCTTGCTGCCTTGTTGTCGCTGGTCACGGCTGCGGTGTGCGTGTTTCAACCCGTGACGCCGCCGCAAGGCGGGCAGGGCCAACCCATGCTCGAAGCCCTGGCTATGCTCAAGAATGGCGACTATCTGACGTTCATCCTCGTGTCGTTGGTAGTGTCGGGCATGATGCAGTTCTACTTCCTGGGCTCCTCGCAGTTCATGCAGGACACGGGGATCAGCAGCAAGAACGTGCCGGGCGCCATGGCGATGGCCCAGGCGGTCCAGGCGCTGGCCACTTTGGCAGCCTTGGGGGTCGTATACGACAAGCTCGGTGCGAAGTGGACGCTAGCGGCCGGCGCAACCTCATGGTTCTTGCTTTATGTCGTATACATGGCCGGCCGGCCGCGGTGGTTGCTCGTGTGTGCCCAGGGGCTGCACGGCCTGGCCTACGTGCTGTTTATCATGGGCGGCTGGAAATACGTGAACCAGGCGGCGCCCACGGCCATCAGCGGATCGGCCCAGGCCCTGATCACCCTGGCCACCATGGGCATCGGACTCTTCCTGGGCACGCAGTTGGCCGGGGCTACCATGCAGCGGGCGACGGACGCCGGACGGATCCAGTGGCGGCGGGTGTGGATCGTGCCGCTGACGATTGTGCTGGCCGGCGTAGTGGTCCTGGCCCTGGTTTTCCAGGGAAAGTGAGAAGTGGCGAGTGGTGAGCGACGAGCGGTGAGAGTTGCCGGCAATCCGTCGTCGGCTTGCCTCCGCTTCTCCCTTTCTCCGCAATCCCCACTCCCCGTCATTCGATCGTTGGCGGCGGCTCGCGCACCAGGAAGCCCTCGAAGCCGACGCGGTTCTGCAAGTCGGGCACGAGATGCGTGCAACTGGCCGGCAGTTCGTCGGCATATTTCCAGCGGAACTGCTCGGCGTAGTGTTGCCAGACCTGGTCAAAAGACCCCGGGGAAAGGTGCTTTACGAGGATTTCCGAAGTTACCAGGACGCGATGCGTTTTCCGCACCCGCATGCACAGATCCAGATCGTAGAAATGGAAGCGGTCGAAGATCACCTCGTCGAAGCGAAGGTGGCGGAACAACTCCCCGCGGACGGCGAAGAACAGCCCGTCGACGGCCACCACGTCGGCGTCGGCGAGATCGTGGCTGTAGACCGTGAGGACCTGCTGCCCCTGGCTCTCGTGGATCACGCGGCCGCGGATGAACGGCCGGCCGGCCGTCCCCCAACTCCCATACTCCTTGAACAGGTATTGTGATCCGGCCACGCCGATCAGGCCGACCCGCGGATCGGCGGCAAACTTCGTTTCCAGCACCGCTCCCCAGCCGGGCCGCATGAAGAACACGTCCTCGTGGACGAACGCCAGGATCTGCCCCTGGGCCAGCTCGATGCCGCGGTTATAGGCCGCGCAGATGCCCACCTGGGCCTGTCGGTTGTCCAGGCAAAGATACTCGTAGTCCGCGCCGATCGTCTTCGCCACATTCCGTCGATGGCGATCCCAAAGCGACGCATCCCGCGCGCAGACAACGACGCTGATCATGACCGCACCCTCGCAAAAAACTCCCTGGACGACGCAGCCCCATTATGGGGTATCACGTCGCTATCGTCAAACCGGGCCCCCTGAGCTAAACTTGCTGATCCCTTATTGCCGACGCCAGCCCATTTCGCGGCGAACCATGCAAACTGCTCCCCACCACACGTTCTACGCCAGCCTCGGCCGGACCTCGGCCCGCGCCGTGCTGCTCGCCTGGCTGCTCATCACTGCGCTGGGCGTGGCGATTACCGTCTCGCCCGCGGCGTCGAACATTATCCGCAAGAACCGTCCCGGGCCGGGCGACAACGAACTCTACTGGGCCGTGGCCGACCGCGTGTCGGCCGGCGAGGGCTATTATCCCGCCCTGGCCCACGAGCTCACGGCGCGCGGCTACCCCACCCGCAACATCTTCAATTGGCGCACGCCGCTGCCGATTTGGCTCATCGGCCACTTGCCCTACCGCTGGATCGGCCGGGCGGTGCTCGGTCTGCTGGGGCTGACGGTGTTGTTGCTGGGCACCGAGCTGATCATCCGCGAAGAACGGCCACGGCTGGGCCGGGCCGTGCTGACGGCCTTGCTGCTCGGCGGCACCTCGCTGGTCTGCAGTGTGCCGAACCTGTTTATCATGCCCGTGCTGTGGGCCGGCACGCTCATCGCCTTGTCGGTTTGCGCGTATGGCCTGAACTGGCGGAAACTCGCCATCATCGCCGGAGTGCTGGCCCCTTTTTTCCGCGACCTGGCCCTTCCCTACCCGTTGCTCTGTGCGGTCTTGGCCTGGCGCGAGCGACGCCGCAAGGAGTTTGCGGTTTGGATCGCCGGCTTGCTGGCCTGGGTCGTCTTCTTCGGGCTTCATTGGCTCGAAGTCACCCGCGTGATGCCCCCCGGCGCCCGCGCGCATACCCACAGTTGGATCCAATTCGGCGGCATGCCTTTCGTGATCGCCACCACGCAGGTGAACAGCTACCTGCTATTGCTTCCGCTGCCGCAGGGCGTTACCGCCGCGTATCTGGTGGCCGCCCTGTTCGGCCTGCTGGGCTGGCACAGCGTCGGCGGCCGGCGGATCGCGATCACCGCATCGGCATTCGTGCTCATGTTTTCCGTCGTGGGCCAGGACTTCAACTTGTACTGGGGCCTGTTGAATTCGCCGCTGTTGTGTTTCGGCGCGGCGCGAGCCCCCGCCGCGCTGTGCGACCTGTGGCACGCCGCGCGGGGCTCCGCTCAAGCGTCGGGGTCGTCCGAGCTTCCTGAAAACGGCAGCAACACGGGCTGATCGGGGCCCCTTGCCGTGGGATCGAAAACCCGCGCCGGACTCTCCTCCAGCAACCGGTTGGCTTCTTCCAACAGCTCGGTATACGGAGCGTCGCCATGGCTGTCGGCGGGCGTATCGCGGCCCGACTGCACGGGGCCGTCCACATTGACCGTGCGATCCACGAGGTACAGCGGCCGGTGGCGAACCTGGTCGTAGATGCGAATCACGTATTCCCCGAGAACGCAGATTCCCAGGCTATTCAGGGCCCCGAAGAAGCTGCCGATAAGCACGTTCGACGTCCAGCCGGGAATGGCCAGGTCGGTGCAGAGTTTGCAAAAAATGGAGTATCCGCTCAGCCCGGCAAACAGCGCCCCCGCCGCGGCACCCAGCAGATAAAACATTCGCAAGGGGAACGTCGAGAACGAGAAGATGGCCGTCTTCGCCAGCCGGAACAGACCGCCCAGCGACACCCGCGGCCGCTGGTCGTAACGCGAGTTGCGGGGCACTTCGATCCCGGTCTGCGGAAAACCGACCCACGAACGCAGGCCGGGGAAGTAGCGATCGCACTCGCCCAAGGCCAGGATCTCCAGCGCCACGCGGCGATCGACGAGTCCGAAGATCCCCGCGTCGGCCGGTATCGGCACCGTGGCGATCCCCGACAAGAAGCGATGAAAGGCCGCAAACAGCGAGCGCTTCAGCAACCCTTCCTTGCGCTCGGTGCGGATGGCGTAGACCACGTCGTAACCCGCCCGCCACTGGGCCAGAAACTGCGGCAGGGCCTCGGGCGCGTCTTGCAAGTCGGAGTCCATCAGCACCACCGCGTCGCCGCGGGCGTGGGCCAGGCCCGCCTGCACGGCCGACTGGTGGCCGAAGTTCCGCGACAAGTGCACCACACGGACCCGCCGGTTGCCGGCCGCCAGGCGATCGAGCACGGCCGGGCTTTCATCGCGCGAGCCGTCGTCGACGAAAATGATCTCATACTGGCCCGGGCCCGCCGCCAGGGCCGCGGAAATCCGCCGCACCAGTTCCGGCAGCACCCGCGCTTCGTTGTAAACCGGCAGCACCACGCTCAGTAGCGAATTTGCCGAGCGGCGAGAAGGGAAGGGCGTGCGATCCGACATATCCATAGCTGTGGCGATGAGTGCGAGTTCACCGTCCCCGGAGGCAATCCAGGGCGGCTTTTGCGGGGCGCTGAGGACAGTCCCCGGCGACCCTACTTCACTCTACGTCGCAATCGCACCATGGGCAGGGCCAGGCCGATCAGAAGCGCGATGCCGACGCACGTCATCGCGCGGCCCGCCAAGAGACTCCAGGGCCGGAATTCCAGCACCACCTTGCTGTGGCCCGGCCCCACGCGACAGCCCAGAAAATCCCCGTTTACCCGCACCACCGGCACAACCCGGCCGTCGACCCGGGCACGCCAGCCGCTGTGGAAACTCTCGGCCACCACCAGCAACTGCTCGCTGCCGCAGTCGGTCTCGATCTGCCAACGCCCGGGCCGCTGCACAACAGTCTTGGCCGTCCCCGGCGGGGCAAACCTTGACTCCCCTCTCCCGCCCCCGCTTGCGGTTTCGCTCGGCGGCTCCACCAGCGCGGTGGTTTCGATGTTGATCCGGGCCAGATCGCGGGCCGGGTCGTCGCTGGCCTGCACGCGCGTGACCAATCGCACGCGCGGCAGCGGCGCAGGCACTTGCCGCCAGTTCGGATCGCCGTCCAACAGCCCGGCGATGGCCGCGCTGGTCGTGCTGCGGCGGACCCAGCGCACGCCCGCTACCCGCAAGGCCGCCAGTTGCCGGTAATCCAGCCGCCGCTGCGGCTCCAAGCCGGCGTAGCCGTCGGCGCGATCCCAACCGGCCATGATGAACAGGTTGCCCCGCCGCGGGCCGGGATCGTCGAATCGCATCATGTCCGCCACCATGCGGCCGCCGGCCGGGCCGGGGGGCACGAACGTGGCAGCGATCAACCTGTCCAGCCGTGCCGTGGCCCGCGGATACAACACGGCATAGCTCAAGCCGTAGCTGCCGAGGTCCAAGGCCGCAAAAAGCACCAGCCCGACCAGCGCGGCGCGCGAGCCACGGGCGGCCAGTGCCAGCAACAGCGCGGCCGTCGAAATCAAGGCCGGTCCCAGCAAGATCGCCGGCCAGGGGCCGAATGGACGTCGATCGTGGAGCACGATTCCCAGGATCGCCGCTCCCACGCTCATGAATGCCACGAGCCACAGCGGACGCATTTGTCGCCATGCTACGCGCCGGCCACCGCGGTACTGCCGCACCAGCGTCACGAAACCCACCGCGGCCAGGACGCTCGTGGCCAGGTGCAGCAGCACCAGGTACCGGCAGGGATAACGAAAGCTCCCCACTAGCGGCAAGAACCGCTGCAAACGATAGATCTGCCCGGCGTCTCCCATCGCCATGCAAAGGGCGAACACCGCCAGCAGGCCCGCCGCGCGGACCATCGGCCGCAGACGTCCCAAGGGCTGCGGATAACAGGCCAGCCAAACCAGCAGCACCAGCGGCACGGCGCCGATATACAGTCCGAATTCGTGGGTGTTGACCGCCAACACGCGATCGGCGTAGAGATAGGGGGCGATCAGTTGCAGCAGGTTCAGCGAGTTGAGCGATCCGGAAGCGAGATACTCCGCCTGCGGCGATTGACGTGCCGCATGGGTCAGCGCGTCGATCATCGGCAGCAACTGCACTCCGCCCAACATCAGGCCCACCATCTTGGCGGCCAACAGAAGTAGCAGTGGCTTGGACCCAATTCCGCCCGGCGTGCTCCTCCACAGAAACACCACCATGCCGGCCTCGGCGAGCAGCGAGAACCACACGTATTGCGGATATCCCAACAGGAGTTGCGAGCCGGTCAAGAGGGCAAGCCCCGCCGCGGCCATTGCGGCGCCGCGCCGGTCGGCCGCGCCCATCAGCCGGTCGATACACCCCAGCGACCACGGGATGTGGGCCACGATCGCGATCGCGTTGGGATGCACGAAGTGCAGCAGGTTGAATCCGGAAAACGTGAACGCCAGGCCGCCCAGCGCGGCCGCTCCGCGCGGCAAGCGCCGCCGCAGGAACCAGTACATTCCCCAGAGCATGAAGGGATAGCTGCCGAGCAATTCCAGCTCGAAAGCGACCGGCAGCGGCAACGCACGGTACAGCAGCCAGTGCCACGGGTGATAGGTGCCGGCCTGGCCTTCGCCCGTCAGGTAGAACCCGTCGAACAGTTGCGGCATCCAATCGAACGCTTCGCCCCGCGCAAGCTGGCCCGCATAGAACGCCCGGATGGGGAGGTGAAACGCGCCCAGATCGTCGGCGATGTTCACCCGGCCGAAGAGCAGCGGGGCGGTCATCGCCCCCAACAGCAGCAGGGCCGCCGCCCAAATCCAGAACAAGACCCGAACGGGCCGGCGGCGAGCACTCAGGGGGGGTGTCAGGGGAGCGGGCTGGAGCATCGTATCCATCGTCGGGAAACTACGCCCGACGGTCAAGAGAGAAAAGGGGCAAAGGCACAGAGGCAGAAGGGAAGGGCTCGGGAACTTGCCCCTTTGCCCCTCTCTGCCACTTTTTCGACCTACACTTGGACTGGGAAACCTCCGCCCGAGATCGCCTCATGTCGGCTTCCTGCCACCTAACCATCGCCGAGCTGCGCCCCTGGGGACTCCAGCGGCTTTGGTCGGCCGAGGCCGGGATCTTCCTTGGCCTCTGGCTGGCACTGCTCTGTTTTGGCCGAACCGAGTTGTTCCGCGATCCGGGGACCTTTTGGCATACGGCGACTGGGCAGCGGATGCTCGACCGCGGCCAGATCGTTCGTAGCGACCCATACAGTTTCGCGTTTCCCGGCCAGAGCTGGGTCGAATACGAATGGCTGGCCGACTGCGGCATGGCCTGGATCTATCGAGCCGCTGGCTGGGACGGCCTGTTATTGACCACCGCCACGGTTTTGGCGGCCGTCTACGCCGGGCTCGCCGGGCGGCTGCTGCGCGCCGGCCTGCACGTGCTGCCGACGATGCTCGTCGTGGGCCTGGCTCTTGCGGCGAGCAGCCAGAATTTCCATGTCCGGCCATCGATCATCACCATCGCCCTGCAAGGATGGCTGTTCGCCCGGTTGGTCGACGTCGAGGCCGGCCGGCGGCCCATCCGCAGCCTGGCCTGGCTCGTGCCCCTGTTTGTGCTGTGGCAGAATTGCCATGGCGGCGTGCTGGCCGGGTTCGGCACACTGGGCCTGGTCTTCCTGGGCTGGAGCCTGAATTTTCTGCTGCGCGGCCGTGCAACAATTACTCTCCTCTCCCCTCGCGGGAGAGGGGCCGGGGGTGAGGGGGCTCGCTTTGCACCGACCTTAAACTGCCCCATTCGCTGTTGGCGCGACGTGGCGGTTCTCGCCACGATCCTCGCGGCCTCGCTGGCCGGGTTGCTACTGAATCCGTACGGCCTGGACATGCCACGAAGCTGGGCGAAGATACTCTCGCTGCCGTTGGGACAGTTGATTCAGGAACATGCCCCCTTGGATCTGCGGCAACCCTTCGGCCTATTGGCCGCAGTGTTGGGCCTGGGCTACCTGGCGGCCTTGGCGAGCGTTTGGCCGCGGCGGCCCCGAATCACCTGGCTGATGCCGCTGGTGTGGTTCGTACTGGCCGCCCAACGAGTCCGCAACGCCCCCCTGGCCGCGATCGTCACGGTCATTGCCCTGGCCGATCTCCTGCCCTACAGCCGCTGGACCCGCTGGCTCTCCACGCACGACCTGTTTAAGGGGCCAACGTCGAGGGTGAGCGATTCGGCGTCGCCCGGGCTCTTCGGCCGCGTGGCCTTGCCGGCGATGGCCGTGTTGGTGGCCGTCGCGATCCTGTTTAGCGATCCAGGTTGGGTCCAGCTCGATTCGGCCCGCTGGCCCGTGGCGCTGTTGCCCGAGCTGCGAGCCATCGAAGACCAGGCCGGCCCACAGGGGCGGCGGATCTTCAACGACATGCTCTTCGGCGGCTTTCTGATCTTCCATACGCCGCGGCTGCCGATCTTCATCGACGACCGCTGCGAACAGTACGGACGCGACTTCCTGCTGGCCTACGATCGCTGCCGCCGCCAGGATCCGCGGCAACTCGAGGCGTGGCGGCGCCAGTACCACTTCGATTTGGCCCTGGTCGAGAGCGGCTCGCCGCTGGATCGCTACCTGGACGGCAACGGCCGTTGGACGCTCGTTCGCCGCAGCGGCCCGGCCGCGTTGTGGCGAGTGACGAGTGGCGAGTGACGAGCACCCGCTTCGCGCCCCTCCCTCGTCCCCGCTCCCCCGCTCCCCCGCTCCCCCAACTCCCCCGCTCCCCCACTCCCTCGCTCCCTCACTCCCTCACTCCCTCACTCCCCCACTCTCCCTCTCCCCACTCGCCACCCCCCACCCGCCACGCTACGATGGTCTCTAGAACCATCCGCCCCCGAGGAATCATCGTCGATGAGCAACAAGGCCGTAGTCGATTCGAACTGGTACGATCGCCCGCAGTATTACGATATTGCCTTTCAGTCGGAAACGCTCCCCGAGGCCGACTTCATCGAAGCCGCCTGCCGCAAGTACTGCCCCTGGCCCGTGGAGCGGCTGCTGGAACCCGCCTGCGGCAGCGGGCGATTGATCGCCGCACTGGCCGCGCGGGGTTATCGGCTGACCGGCTTCGACGTGAGTGCGGCCGCGCTCGATTTCCTGCGGCGGCGGCTGGCCCGGCGCAAACTCCGCGCCACCATCCACGAGGCCGACATGGCCGACTTCCGCCTGCCGCAGCCGGTGGACGCGGCCTTCTGCACCTTCAGCAGCTTTCGCCACCTGCTCACGGAAGAGGCCGCCCGCGGCCACCTGGAGTGCGTGGCCGAAAGCCTCCGCCCGGACGGGATCTACATCCTCGGCCTGCACTTGGTTCCGCCCGACGCTTCGCCCGAGTGCATCGAGCGTTGGCGCGAGCGGCGGGGCCGCACCGAGGTGGCGGTCGATCTCCGCGTGGTGGCCTTCGACCGCCGCGAGCGGGTCGAGCGTCTCCGCGTGAGCCTGCTGGTGCGGCGCGGCGCGGAGATGTTCCGCATTCGCGACGAGTTTCCCCTGCGGCTCTACACCGCGGCGCAGATCCGCAAACTGCTGGCCTCGGTTCCCCAGTTCGAACTGTTGGACGTGTACGACTTCTGGTACGAAATCGACGAGCCACTGAAGCTGGACAATGAGATCTCCGACACGGTGTTCATCTTGCGGAAAAAGTCGGGGCCGAGCTCCCCGACTCGCACGCGTGGCACCAAGAGTTGCCGGTGAATTGGGTGCCACTGCTGGCTTGTCCAGCAGTGACGCCCGGCATAACGACATGCGGGGCCGACATGCTCGTCACAAAGAGTATTGGGCTCGGATTGATCCTTGGCGGGCTGAAGGTGGTGTGCAATTGCCCTCCAAGTGCCGCTCCATGGTTCGGGGTCGGTATTGTCCTTACGCTGTTTGGGGCAGTGTTGATGCTTTGGCCACGGCCAAAAAACTGATTTCAAACGGACCCACTACCGACTCGCGTGATGCCCGTAGACGCTCCGTTTCGCCAGTTCGCGCCCGCCACATCCCCGGCTCCCTGATTTTTGCCAACCAATCCTGAAAATTTACTTGCCGGACAATCCGTCCACTGCTAAGATAACGACGGATTTCGCGAGCCCAAAACTCAAGACGAGAATGCTCGGACTGCCCTCCATGGCTACCGACAGCCACCCACCCCGAAGAGTAGTGCGTTGTTCCTGCCAACGCACCGTCCTAGTATTGGCCTGAGAGGGCGATCCGCGCGGCAGAAGAAACTGCTTTTTGTGGAGCCTCGGCCGTGTTCATGTTAACCCGGGCCACCTTCCTGATCGGTTTGCTGTTGGCCGCAGGGCCCGCCCGGGCGGCCGCCAAAATCGGCTTCAATCGCGATATCCGGCCGATCCTGTCCGAGAATTGCTTCTATTGCCACGGTCCGGACAGCGCGGCGCGGAAGGCCGATCTGCGGTTGGACCGCCGCGAAGTGGCCGTCAAGAGCGGCGCCATCGCCCCCGGCGATGTGGATTCCAGCGAAGTCGTCGCGCGAATCTTCGCCAAAGAGCCGGGCGAGCGAATGCCGCCCCCAGCGTCGAACAAGCGGCTCACGGAGCGGCAAAAGGAACTGTTGCGGCAATGGATCGCGGCCGGGGCCGAGTACGAGCCGCTCTGGTCGTTCATCCCCCCCAAGCGTCCGCAGCCGCCGGAGGTAAAGACCAAGGGCTGGGCGAAGAACCCCATCGATCGTTTCGTGCTGGCCAAGCTGGAGGAAGCCGGACTGCGGCCGGCCCCCGAAGCCGACCGGCGGACTTTGGCCCGGCGGTTGAGCCTCGACCTGACCGGTCTGCCGCCCGCCCCGGCCGAGGTCGAGGCGTTCGTGCGCGACGCGGCGCCCGACGCCTATGAGCGGCTGGTCGATCACTGGCTCGCGTCGCCGCACTGGGGCGAGCACCGCGCCCGCTATTGGCTCGACGTGGCCCGTTATGCCGACACCAACGGCATCCACTTCGACAACTTCCGCGAAATCTGGTCCTATCGCGACTGGGTGATCGACGCTTTCAATCGCAACGAGCCCTTCGACCAGTTCACCGTCGAGCAATTGGCCGGCGATCTGCTCCCCGCCGCGACGCTCCAGCAGCAGATCGCCTCGGGCTTCAATCGCTGCAACATCACCACCAACGAAGGGGGCGCCATCGCCGACGAGTACCTGGTGCTCTACGACCGCGATCGCACTGAGACCACCGCCCAGGTCTGGCTGGGGCTCACCGCCGGCTGCGCGGTCTGCCACGACCACAAGTTCGACCCGCTCACGCAAAAAGAGTTCTACCAGATGGCGGCCTTCTTCAACAACACGACCCAGGCGGCCATGGACGGCAACGTCCGCGACACGCCGCCGGTGGTGGTGGTGCCCAAGCCCGAGGACCGCCCCCGTTGGCAGGCGTTGACCGCCGAGCTGGCCGGCGCCCGGGCCCAAGTGGAAGCCCGCAAGATTGCGGCCCGCGCGGCCTTCGAAAAGGGCGCCGCCGGCATCCGGCCCGCCGAGATCGCCGCCCGGATTCCCAGCCAGGAACTGACGTTCTACGCCCCGCTGGGCGAAGGCGGTGGCAACGCGATCCGGGTGTTGATCGAGGGAAAACCGAGCGTGGTCACTCCCGCCGCCAAGCTGGCTTGGGTCCCCGGGCACGTCGCCGCCAAGGCCCTGGCGGCCCGTGCGGAAAGCGTCGTCGCCATCCCCGCCGCGGGCGACTTCGACAAGGACCAGGCGTTCTCCTACGGGGCCTGGGTGCAACTGACCAAGGACGGCCAAACCGGCGCGGTGCTGGCCCACATGGACGATCTCAACGCCTACCGCGGCTGGGACCTGTGGGTCGATGGCGGCCGCCCTGCCGCCCACATCATCCACCGCTGGCAAGACGACGCCTTGAAGGTGATCGCCAAGACCCCCTTGAAAACCGGCCAGTGGCATCACGTGTTCGTCAGCTACGACGGCTCCGGCCGCGCCTCGGGCGTGAAGATCTACGTCGACGGCCAGCCGCAAGCGACCCGGACGGCGGTCAACAGCCTGAAACACACCATTCGCACCACGGTTCCGCTGACGCTGGCCCAGCGTCACCGCGGCGGCCGGCTGGATGGGGTTCTGCTCCAGGACCTGCGGATCTACGGCCGGGTGCTCTCGGCCCGGGAAGTCGACCAGATCGGCAAGGCCACCCGCGCCCTGTGGCTGGCCGCCAAGCCGGCCGCCCAGCGCAGTGCGGCCGAGAAGAACGAACTGTTCGACTGGTGGCTGCCCGAGAGCGACAAGCCCTATCAGCAGCTTACCGCCCATCTGGCCGCCTTGCAGGCGGAAGAGGCCGCCGTGTGGACCCGGGGCACCGTGGCCCACGTGATGCACGAGCGCGGCGAGCCGGCGATGGCCTACGTCTTGAACCGCGGCGAGTACGACAAGCGTCGCGAAGCGGTGCAGCCGGCCACGCCCGCCGCGTTGCCGCCGATGCCGCTTGAGTTGCCGCGGAACCGGCTGGGGCTGGCCCGCTGGCTGTTGCGGCCCGAGCAGCCGCTGACCGCGCGGGTAACGGTGAACCGCTTCTGGCAGGAGGTGTTCGGCGCCGGGCTGGTCCGCACGCCCGGCGACTTCGGCGTCAATGGCGAAGAACCTTCGCACCCCGAGCTGTTGGACTGGCTGGCGGTCGAGTTTCGCGAGTCGGGCTGGGACGTGAAGCACCTCTTCCGCTTGCTGGTCACCGCGGCCGTCTACCGGCAGTCGGCCGCGCTGACGGCCGAGAAACTGGAGCGCGACCCGCAGAACCGGCTGCTCTCCCGCGGTCCGCGGTTCCGCATGGACGCCGAGATGGTTCGCGACTACGCGTTGGCGGCCGCGGGGCTGCTGGTGCCCAAGATCGGCGGCCCGAGCGTCAAGCCCTATCAGCCGGAAGGCGTGTGGGAAGCCGTAGCGATGATCGGCAGCAACACCCGCGACTACCGCCGCGACAGCGGCGAGAGCCTCTATCGCCGCAGCATGTACACTTTATGGAAGCGAGCCGCCCCGCCGGCCTCGATGGATATTTTCAACGCCCCCACGCGGGAAGTCTGCACGGTCCGCCGCGAGCGAACCGATACGCCGCTGCAAGCGCTGGTCACTCTGAACGACCCGCAGTTCGTCGAAGCGGCCCGGCACCTGGCCCAGACGGCGATGAAGGACGGCGGGCCGAGTTGCTGCGGACGGTTGGACGCGATGGCCCGCCGCGTGCTCGCCCGTCCGTTGCAGGCCGACGAGAGCCGGCTGTTCGCGGCCGAATTTCAGGACTTGCTGGGCTACTACCGCGGCCACGCCCAGGATGCCAAGAACCTGCTGGCGATCGGCGAGTCGAAGGCCGACGCGTCGCTCGACGTTTCCACGCTGGCGGCCTGGACCATGGTGGCCAATTCGTTGCTGAACCTGGATGAAGTGCTGAATAAATGAAGTGGAGTGCGGGGTGTGGAGTGTGGGGCGATAGCGGTAGTAGTAGGGTGCGTGCTTGCACGCACGCGATTGCTCGGCGAAAAGCCGCGTGGGTGCGAGCACCCACCCTACACGCTGGATGAAGTGCCCAACAAGTCAAGAAGTGCTGAATTATCATGAGCCTGTACGAAGAATACGTGCGTTATGAAACCCGGCGGCAATTCTTCAGCCACGGGGCCAACGCCTTGGGCATGGCGGCCCTGGCGTCGCTGTTGGGCCCGGACCTGCCCGGCGGCGCCGCCGCGTCGGCCGCATCGGCCCGGCCCGGCCCGCACTTCCCGGCCAAGGCCAAGCACGTGATCTACCTGCACATGGTGGGTGGCCCCTCGCAGTTGGACCTCTACGACTACAAGCCGAAAATGCGGGAGTGGTTCGACAAGGACCTGCCCGACTCCGTGCGCCAGGGTCAGCGGCTCACCACCATGACCTCCGGCCAGAAGCGGTTCCCCATCGCGCCCTCGAAGTACAAGTTCGCCCAATACGGCAAGTCGCAAATGTGGGTCTCCGAGCTGCTGCCCCACACGGCCCGGATGGTCGACGACCTGTGCTTCATCCGCAGCATGAAGACCGACGCCATCAATCATGAGCCGGCGATCACCTTCATGCAGACCGGCAACCAGATCACCGGCCGCCCTTGCATCGGGGCCTGGGTGTCCTACGGCCTCGGCTCGCTCAACGACAACCTGCCCACCTTCGTGGTGCTGGTGGCCAAGTCGACCAACACCGAACAGGTGCAGGCGATTTCGGCCCGACTCTGGTCGGGGGGCTACTTGCCTGGCGAGTATGCGGGCGTCTGCTTCCGCAGCAGCGGCGACGCGATCCTCTACGTCAACAATCCCTCCGGCGTTCCCGCCGAAATCCGCCGCCGCACGCTCGACACCGTGAAGGCCGTCAACGCGATGAACTTCCGCACGGTGGGCGACCCCGAGACCCACACCCGCATTGAGCAGTATGAATTGGCCTTCCGCATGCAATCCAGCGTCCCGGATTTGACCGACATTCCCAGCGAGCCGGCCTCGACTTACGAGCTTTACGGGGAAGACGCCAAGAAGCCGGGCACGTTCGCCAACGCGGTGCTGCTGGCCCGGCGGATGGTCGAACGTGGCGTCCGCTTCGTGCAGATCTACCACAATAACTGGGACACCCACGCCAACGTGGCCGGCCGCCTCCCCGACCAGTGCCGCGACGTGGACCGGGCCTGCTATGGTTTGGTCCAGGACCTGAAGCGACGCGGCATGCTCGACGAAACGCTGGTCATCTGGGGGGGCGAGTTCGGCCGCACCATCTATTCCCAGGGCACGCTGACCACGCAGAACTACGGCCGCGACCACCATCCCCGCTGCTACACGATGTGGATGGCCGGCGGTGGCTCCCGGCCCGGCACCGTCTACGGCGAGACCGACGATTTCTCCTACAACATCGTGAAAGACCCGGTGCACGTCCACGATTTCCACGCCACCGTGCTCAAACTGCTGGGCTTCGACCACCGCCGCTTCACGTTCCGCTACCAGGGTCTCGATCAGCGGCTGACCGGCGTGGAACCCGCCCGTGTGGTCCAAGGGCTGCTGGCGTGAATCAAGCGGGGGAGAAAGGGAGTGGGGGAGTTGAGCCAAAAGGCTCCCTTGCGGGCTCCCGCTCGCGCCTTCTCCCCCACTCCCTTTCTCCCCCACTCTCTTTCTCCCCCACTCCCTACCCCGTTTCCGGCCATCCTCCCTTGGTAAACCTGTTCTGGGGGGTTAGAATGAGAGATCCACCCGCGACGGAGACCGGATTGCCGCAATGGAAGACCCAGAACGCCCCGTGATCAACCTGAAAGACCCGCTCTTGGCCGCCTTTCTGGCCTGGCTATTGCCCGGTTTGGGGCATGCCTACCAGGGGCGCTACGCCAAGGCGATCCTGTTTTTCGTGTTCATCGTGGGGACGTTTCTTTTCGGCGTCTACTTGGGGAGCAGCAGCGAGGTGGGCGTGGGACGCGTGGTGTACGCCTCGTGGCGCGAGGAAGACCGGCGGTTCTCCTATTTGGCGCAGGTCTGCGTGGGCTTGCCGGCCCTGCCGGCGCTGGTGCAGGCCAATCGCGTCCACAACGACAAGGAGCCGTTGTGGCACGGCTTCATGGCCCCGCCGCAACTCGATCCGGATCAAAACGCCCAGAACCCGCCCGCCCTGACCAACCAGCCGACATTGAGCGCCCTGCACAAGAACCTGAACCGCTTCTTCGAGCTGGGCACCTTGTATACGGTGGTCGCCGGATTGCTGAACGTGTTGGCCATTTACGACGCCTGGGAAGGGCCCGCCTTTCCCGAGCCGCGGAAAACGGAAGAAGACGAAGAAGAAACCACCGAAGAGGGGGAAAAAAGTGGGAGCTAGAAGCTAGAAGTTAGAAATCCGATTTGGAACGCACTCTAACTCCTAACTCCTGACGCCTAACTCCTGATTTCTAATGATCGGACTGCTATTTGCCGTCGGCGGCATCCAGGACTTCTGGTTTGCCGTGCCGCTGATCCTGGCGGTGAGCCTGGTGTACGCCGCCACGCGCCATGAAGAACTGGGGCCGATCTTGGGCCATGCGGCCCGAATCGGCGCTTGGATCGTGGGCTTCATGGCCGCGATCTTCGTCCTCTTGCTGTTCGTCACCTGGCTGGACAGGTAAGGCGGAAAGACGCGCAAGCGGACATCGGCCCCTTTCATCCTTCATCCTTCATCCTTATTTCCAAGACCACGCTCTCAGCGTCGTTGCCGGGAATGCGATACGAGGTGAGCTTCCGTAGCGCCAGGTCGTGGAACTGGCCGTAGTGCCGCGCCTCGCCGCGCTCTTCCACCCACGATGGCCCTTTCACCACCAGCATCCGATCGAAACGGCTCCAATGGGGGGCGAACCACTGTAGCAGTTTTGTCAGCCGGGCCACCGCGCGGATCACCAGGCTGGTGTAGCGACGCTCGGCCAAGGCATCTTCGGCGCGCCCGTGAAAGACGGCCGCCGAAAGCCCCAGACGCTCCACGATTTCGGCCACTACCCGGGCCTTCTTGCCCACCGATTCGGAAAGCGTCACCGTCAGGTCCGGCCGCACCACGTTGAGAATCACGCCCGGCACCCCGCCGCCGGTGCCCACGTCGAGCACCGTTTCGTCGAGCGCCAGAAACTGGGCCAGCGTCAGGCTATCGAGCAGATCCCGGCTGACGAACTTCTCGTAGTCCGTGTGGCGGGTGAGGTTGATTTTCGTGTTCCAGTCCCACAGCAACGCGCAGTACTGCTGAAGCTGGGCAATCTGGTCCTCGGGCAGTTGCAAGCCATGGCGAGCCATGGCGGCTGCCAGTTCGGCGTAGGATGGGTCCAAGGTTGTAGGGCTAGGGGTCAGGGGTTGGGGTTGGAAAGGGCGTTGCCTGGTATTCTACCCCCCATTCCCTGATCCCCAATCCCTAATCCCTTTTCTAGCCAAACCGCGGGCCGCTGTCACTGCGGCGAGCAATAGCCGGCTGCCGATTCGCGGCGGCGCCACGATCACGCGCCCGATCACGTACGACCGCGTGGCCCAGCAGGCCAGGGCCTCGGTCAAGGGACCGTGGAAGTCCACCAGCCGCATGCCCTGCTCCTCGGCCAGCGCGCGGAGCAGGTACAACCGCAGCAGATGCCCCGGGCCGTAGGCCGCAAATTCCGGGTCGTAGCCCACCTTGTAGGAATAATAAACCCCTTTGGCCTGCCAGCCATACTCGAACGCAATCGGCCGGCCATCGTGCTCCAAGAAGGCCAGTCGCAACGATCCCCAGGCGGCCAACTGCCGGGCCTGGCGCAAGAAGAAGTCGAACATGCCCGGCATGCGCAACACCGAACAGCCCTCGGCGCCCTTCCAGGAACGGTCCTCGATCTCCAGCCCGCGACGCAACAACTCAGCCGGCAGTTCCCCGCTGAACTGGCGATGCACGACCAGCCGCAGCGGCCCCAGGCCCTGCAATCGCCGTTCGTCTTTGCGCAGGTTGCGGCGATGGTTCTTCGACCAACGGGCTTCGTAGCCCGCGGCGCCCGCATCAAGTTCGACCTGGCCGATCTGGTAGCGTGGGCGGACCTGGGTGGGAAGTCCCCGCCGCAGAGCGGCCGCCAGAAACGCCTGCCAGCGCGGCTCCAAGTAAGGAATCGTATCCAACCACAACAGCGGCCAGGGCACGCCGCACAGTCCGCCCATCAAGACGTCCAGCACGTCCGCTTGCTCCGGGCCGTCGTCCAACAGCAATTCGCCACTGGGCGACCAGCAGTCGATGGGCAGGTCGCCGACCGGTAAAATGCGGTGAACACGGCGGCCGGCCAGCGGCAGCACGGCCAAGAACTCGCCGTCGCGGGCGACCGCCAGAACGTGGATCCGTGCCGCGGCCGCAAATTGTTCCAGCCATTGCGCCGTCATTTCCGCGCGAAACAACGAGGAGCTCAACGAGCTTCGCTGCCACAGCCGGTCCCAGGCGCCCGCGGCGGCGCGAACCTGTTGCGGCGATTGAAGTTGCACGAGTTCCAGCCGGCTCAACGGATTGCCTCCCTCCGTCAAGGATGGCACACGAAACCGTGCCGCGGACCGGATTGGGCCGGCAAAATCCTCACTTTCGGAGCAAATCGTCCAGCACGGTCACCAATTCGCCCAGCATCGCACAGGTGGCGCCCCAAATGCGATGGTTCTGCCAGAGAAAATGGGGGGCGCGATAACTGGCCTCGCCCTTGCGGCGCTCGTGGCAACCGAGATTGGCCGGGTCCAACAGGTGTTCCAGCGGGACCTCGATGAGTTGCTCGACTTCGACCGGATTCGGCGTCCAGACGGGCCGCTCGTCGGCCACGCCCACCCAGGGATCGACGCGGAAATTGCTCACCTCGACGTAGATCGACGACAGCTTGCCCAGCAGCCGGACCGCCAAGCCCGGGGCGCCCAACTCCTCGTGAAACTCGCGGATGGCGGCCGCGGAGCTGGATTCGCCCGGCTCGATCGCCCCGCCCGGCAAACTGATCTGGCCGGCATGGTCCGGCAGATGCGTGGGACGCAGCGTCAAGGGAAGGTGCCAGCGCTGCTGGCGCGGATAGAGCAGGATCAGTACGGCCGCTTGCCGGGCGCCCGGCGGCGGAGGATCGTAATGACGCTTGCGGTGCGCCGGGCTCTCCAACTCGTAGCGTGGGCCGATCGCCGGGCCAGGCAACGGCTCCGACAACCGGGCCGCCAACAGTTCCGGTAGCTGCTCATCCAATTCGTTCATAGCCGGTAGATTATATACGCCCCATTCTCGTATGCCACCGGCAAGTCGAGCCGCGGCGCGGCGACCGTGATCACGTAGCCGGCGTGGTACTTGGCCCCCATTTTTTTCAAGCGATCGACACCGGCGTCGGCCAGCGTGGCAAACCAACCGCTGTCTTCCGTTCCGTCGATACTGTGAATCTCCCACCGCCGCCGCCACCACTGGACGATGGAGCGCGCGTCCTGAGGAATCTCCTTGCGGTTCACGACTTCCGCGCGATGGGCGAACCATTTGAAGGTTTCCGATTCGTCGGGCGTGATGAAGCAGGCGTCGGCCGGGATCTTTCCCGATTGGGCCACCCAGGTGCAGGCCTGCCGCCAGGCCACGGGATCGACTTCGTCTTCCATGGATCGCGGCGGCGCGTTCCACTCCGTGAGCCGGCTCCCCAATTGAAAACTGCCGCCGCCAATGGCGAGGATCAGCAACCCGACGCCAAGACGCGCCTTCGCCACCGAACCGGCGTCCAGCAAATCGGCAATCCACCCGGCGCTCATCAGCGCCGCGCCCAGCGGAACCGCCACGTCGGATAAGCGGAACCAATAGAGTTTCAGCCACCCGGCCGCTCTGGCTTCGCAAGCCGGTAGCAGTGCAACGCAATTGAGAAGGAAGCCGATGACCAATAGAACGAGCGCCCCCAGCACGAAGCCCGACAGCCGCCGCAAACCCGCGTTGCCGCGGACGAAACGGCTCAAAATCAGCCATGCGACCGCGAGCCCGGCGAATCGCAGCAGGTACTCCGGCGGCAACCGCAGCGGCACCAGGTGGTGCAGCAACCGGCCGTAGCAATAGATCTTGTCGGCCTCGGTCACGATCGCCGCGGGCGTGCCCCAGTTGAGCATCAGCGAAGGAATCAGCCCCGGCAGTGAAAAGAGGAAACCCAGCGCCAGCCCAGGCGCCATCGACCGCAACGGCGGCCGCGTCGGAGACAGCAGCCAAGCGATCCCGGCGGCAACCAGCGACCAGCCACCCACCAGGACGTGAAAAGCGGCGGCCGCGCCCAACAGCGGCCAGACGCGACGCCAGCGGCCGTCGATCAACTCGGCCAGTCCCAGAAATACCAATACAAAAGCAAAACCCTTGGCTTCCACGCCGCCGATGACCCATTCGCCGGCCATCTGGCAGCGATCCAACAACAGCACGAACAGTCCGGCCGTGAGCAGCGAAAACCATCGCCGCGGCACGGCGGCCATGCTCAGCCGTTGCCAGGCCGCGGCCAGCAGTGCCCAGGTGAGAATCCGCCCCACCCAAGCCAACACCGGCAGGGACAACCAGAGCGAGAGCCAGCCGAAGGCCATGTAAAACACTTTGTGGCTGTCGGCCGTGTTGAGAAAGAAATCGCCCGCCGCCCAGTGGGGGTTCCAGAAGTGCAGCGCTTTTCCCAAGTAGTAAGGTTCGTTCACGTCGGGGACCGGCCACGCCCCCTGGACAAAGAACATCGCGAAAACGCCGGCGATTTCGAGCAAAGAGACCCAGCGGCGGCAAACGGAAGAAGCCCAGGGGTTGCAACCCCTGGGCTTAACGGCGATTTCTAACTCGGATCGTTCCACTTCCAAATCCACGCCCCTTGGCTGCCGTGTGCGAGAATATACCGATAGACGTTCTATTGATGTGCCCGATCGGTAAGCGAGATTTCTTTCGATCGCTTACCCCATAGTTTTCCCACCCAACCGTGGCCGCGGAGCACGAACCAGGCGTGACACTTGGCGATACCGGTCCACGCTCGCGCTTGCCCAACCGGGGTCTTCACCAGGAGGTGTATGCGTTGCCGGGACACCGCAACACACACCACAACGGCCCCCAACCCCTCAAATCGCTCCTTGAGAGCCAGCCCCATCACGGATCGCAGCGACCGCGGTAATTCGACCGGCGGCTGTTTCAGCGAATCGCGGCTACACCTTTCCTGCGCAGGCATATTCTCCAGGCGGCGGAGGGTTCTTGTAGTCTCCCTCGACGTGTTCATGGTGCTGCCGCGTGCGGAAACCTCGGGCGTCGCCGTACAGCCAGGAACCGTACGTGGACATGATAATATGATACCACCGGCGCCCGTCGGCCACGGTGAATTCTCCACTGCGAGTGGAAGACAATTTGAAAAACCCGGCTCTATTGGCCCGTCGGTTGCAAGCCCAGGGGTTGCAACCCCTGGGCTTCTCTTCACTTCTCCAGCGCCGCGATCCGCGTGAAGTCGTCCTTGAGCGAGCGATACAGCCCCTGATATATGGGAAATGTCCGGTCGTAATGCCGCCGCGCAGGCCGCGCCACGGCCGTTTCGCGGACCACCCGAATCGTGGCCGCGCAGGCCTCCTGGATGTTCTTGAACGCCCCCGCGCCGACCGCCGCCAGCAAGGCCACCCCGTAGGCGGCCCCTTCTTCGCTATTGATCGTGACCACCTTGCGGCCGAACACGTCGGCCTGGATTTGCCGCCACAACGGGCTGCGCGAACCGCCGCCGGAGGCCCGGATCTCGCGGACCGGCACCCCCAGCGCTTCGATGATTTCCAGGCTGTCGCGCATCGAGTAGGTCACCCCCTCCATGATCGAACGGATCAGATGGCCCCGCGTATGGGCCAGCGTCAGCCCGACGAAACAACCCCGGGCGTTGGGATCGGCGTGCGGCGTCCGCTCGCCGGAGAGGTACGGTAAGAAGAACAGGCCCTGGCTGCCCGGCTGCACCGCCTCGGCTTCCTCGGCCAGCAGGTCGTAGACCTCGGTCTTGGTCTTCTTGGCCCGGGCCACGTCGGCCTGGCACAGTTCGTTGCGGAACCATTGCAGCGAACCGCCTGCCGAGAGGTTCACGCCCATGATGTGCCACTTGCCGCGGACGGCGTGGCAGAAGGTATGTACGCGGCCGGCCGGATCGATCTTCACCTCGTCGCAGTGCACGAACATCACGCCGGACGTGCCGATGGAAGTGGAGAGCACGCCGCGCTCGACGATGCCGTTGCCGACCGCTCCGGCCGCGCAGTCGCCCGCCCCGCCCACCACCACGCAATCGCTGGTCAACCCCAGGGTCTGGGCCGCCGCGGCGGTGAGTTTTCCGGTTACGTCTTCCGATTCGTAACAGGTGGCCAGCAAGCTCGAGTCGAGTTCCAGTGCATCCAGCAGCGGCTTCGACCAGGTCCGCCGCGCGACGTCCAGCAGCAGCATGCCGCTGGCGTCGCTGACGTCCGTGGCGAACTCGCCGGTCAGCCTCCGGCGAATTTCGTCCTTGGGCAGCAACACCTTGCGGGTCCGCTCGAAATGCCTCGGCTCGTGATTGCGGAGCCAGAGAATCTTGGGTGCGGTGAAGCCGGTCAGGGCCGGGTTGGCCACCATTTGGATCAGCTTTTCCCGCGAGCCGGCCCGCTCTTCGATCTCTTGGCATTCCGCGGCCGTGCGTTGGTCGTTCCACAAGATGGCACGGCGGATTACCTTGTTCTGCTTGTCGAGGAACACCGAGCCGTGCATCTGCCCCGACAGCCCAATGGCCTTCACGTCGGCCGGCTTCAGTCGGGCCTTTCTCATCACCGCGCGGACCCCCTTGATCGTCGCGAGCCACCAGTCTTCCGGGTCCTGCTCGCTCCAGAGCGGCTTGGGAACATAGCAGGGATAGGTTTCCATCGCCGCGGCCAGGATCTTCCCCGCCGCGTCGATGGCCAACGTCTTCGTGCCGGAGGTGCCGATATCAATACCCAGGAACACGCTCATCGGGTGCTTCCTTCTTGAGGAGGACGGGGGGCCAAACAGTCTCGAATATCGAAGGATTCTAACCCGCGGAGCCGTTGGCCCGCAATCAGTCGGACGGAGGAGGAGGAGGAATAGTGGGCGGTGGGCCGTGGATGGCGGACGGCAAAAAGCAACCGCGATCAGCGTTCATGGCCCTCGCGCCCGCGATTGACCCAAACCACCTCGGGGACGTAAAGTGAGCTTATGGTCAATTCTCTTCTTTCCCCATTTATCCGGACGCTTTGGCGGCCGTTGCCGTCCGCCGTCTACCGTCGACCGTTCGCGGTCCACCTCTTCCTCCTCCTGGCCGTGGCCGGCTGTGGCACTTCCACCGACGAGCGCCACGATCCGCAGCGGCAGCCGCTGGCCGGCGTTTCGCTCAAGCTGACGGTCGTGGGCGACTCCGCCCTGGCCGCCGCCATCGGCCAACTCCGCGGAGAATGGAATCTCCAAACCGGCGCCGATTTCCAGGTCCTGCCGGTTTCGGAATCGAAATTGGCCAAGCCCGAGCCCTTCCAGGCCGACGCCATTATCGGTCCGGCGTATCTCGTCGGCCCGGCAGCCGAGCAGGGACGAATCGTCCCGCTTTCCGCAACGCAATTGCGCAACACGTCCGGCAATTGGTCCGATGTTTTCGATCTCGTCCGGCTGCACGAGATGTCTTGGGGCACGAAGACCTGGGCCGTTCCGTTCGGCTCCCCGCTGCTAGTCTGTTATTGTCGCGCGGATCTGTTGGAAAAACTCGGTCGCGAGCCACCCCAAACGTGGGGCGAATACCTGGAATTGGCCCGGCTGTTGGGCGACCGGAAGATCTTGGGCCAGGAGGACCGCGCAAAAAATGCTGGCTGGTGGGGGACGGTCGAGCCGCTCGATTCCGGCTGGGCCGGGCTGGTGCTGTTGGCCCACGCGGCCCCATACGCCAAACATCGCGACAACTACTCCACCCTGTTCCGCATCGACACCATGGAACCGCTGGTGGCCGGGCCACCCTTTGTGAAGGCCTTGGAAGACCTCGTGGCCGCCGCCAAACTGGGACCGGCCGACGAGCTGGACTTCGACCCCGACGCGGCCCGAAACGCTTTCTGGCAAGGGCGTTGCGGACTGGCTTTGAGCTGGCCGACCGCCGCGGCCGCAATACCACCGGGCGGCAGCGCAAAGGGATTTCGCGTCGTTTTTTCCGAATTGCCGCACGCCGATCAGGTTTACAACGTGGGCAATCAGAAATGGGAAGTTCCCGCGGAAGACCAGGATCCCCATGTGCCGCTATTGGGAACCGCGGGCCGGGTCGGTGCGATTTGCGGTTCCTCGTCACATCCCGATGCGGCATTGGAACTGCTCTCGTGGTTGTCGGCCCCTGCGGCCGGGGACCCCGCCGGCGCGGCCAGCTCGGCCACCACCCTTTACCGCCGCTCGCAACTCAAAGGTGCGAAAAATTGGGTGGAAAAGCCGCTTTCGCCGGCCGCGGCCGCTCAGTACGCTTCGCTCACGGAAAGTACCTTTCGCCGCCCGCAATGGCTCTCGGCCCCGAGAATTCCCGGTCGGGATGAGTACCTTGCGGCCCTCGATCACGCGGTGCGTCAGGCGGTGCAAGCGAAGCAATCGCCTGCCGCGGCCCTGCAACAGGCGGCGGCGAAATGGCGGGAGATTACCGACCGGCTGGGGCGAGAGCATCAACGCGCGGCCTACCTCCGCAGTTTGGAGCTGGAGCCCTGACACGTGCATATCCGGGATCTTCAAAATCGGCGGCCAGTTGCTTTTGACAACATCGAGGCGGCTCTCTAAAATGATTGCTTGCGTTCTCGGCCGCGGGTCGAGGATGTGCGTACTTGGGGCGGTAGCTCAGCTGGGAGAGCGCTACGTTCGCAATGTAGAGGTCGGGAGTTCGATCCTCCTCCGCTCCACTTAAAACCCTTGCTGCATAAGGTCTTGCAGCAAGGGTTTTAGTTTTTTTGCCTTACTCGTGCTGCCATTTTTGTTTGGCCATCGGGTAAACAGGAGCCCCACCATAAAGGGTGGATGGTTGACAATTCAGAGTATGTCCGTCGAATGGGAGAGGAACGCGCCCGGTGAGCAAGCAATTCCCCCATGTAGTCGTCCTCGCCGGACCGAATGGTTCGGGCAAGACCACCATTGCCCCCAATCTGCTAAAAGGCCGATTGGCGGTCAACGAATTCGTCAACGCCGATATGATTGCCAGCGGGCTCTCCTTATTCGAACCGGACGCGGCGGCGATGGCGGCGGGGCGGGTCATGTTAACGCGGCTCAAGGAACTGGCTGCCCACCGTGCCGATTTCGCCTTTGAGACGACGCTTGCCAGCCGTTCGTTCGCCCCTTGGATCGCCGAATTGAAGAATACAGGGTATCGCTTTCATCCGGTGTTCCTTTGGCTGAGCAGTCCCGACTTGGCCGTTGCCCGGGTCGCCGGACGCGTCCGGATGGGCGGGCACAGCGTCCCCGAAGCGACCATTCGACGCCGTTACTACGCCGGGCTGCGGAATTTTTTCGCCCTTTACCACCCGATGGCCACGACTTGGGAAATCGTCGATAATTCTGCTGGGCAGCGTATTCGAATGATCGCCAGCGGCCGGGGTGCCGTGACCGATAACGTGGGTAGCCCCGATACCTGGCGCCAAATTGAAGAGGAGCACCAAGATGGCCACTGAATCGGCACGCGATATCACGGAAATCCTCTCCGACCCCAACATAGTTGTCGAAGCCGCCCGCGAGGCGCTCGTGGGTGCGATCCAGCAGCACAAGCGGATGGGAGTACTCATGGCCATCTGGAGAGATGGTCACGTGGCCTGGGTCGCCCCGGAGGCCTTGGAGCAGCGAGAAGAGACAGAGCAATAGTTCCACACGGGTAGGCCCGTGAAGCATTTTGTCGGAATTCGAAAAAGGGAAATCCGCCCATGGGCCAAGTGTGCATCGCCCCCTTAGACGATCCAAAGCAGTTCGCCCAGGTGAAGGCCGCCCTGGAAAACGATCATCCGGGTCTCCGGCTCACCCGCCTGGCCGTCGACGGGCAGTGCGATCTTCACTCGGAGCAGGGCGGAATGCGGGTGTTCTGGATCTTTCGCGGGGAGGGGGCCGTTTTCCTCCCCCGAGGATACCGCACCCAAGAAGGCGATGGCCAACCGTTGCCCGCCGACTACCAGCCCGACGCTATCGATCCAGCTTTCGCCGCGACGCTGCAATCGCTCAAGAATGGCTTGGCGTCGGTTTCAGCCGCGGCAATCGTGCCGGTCCGGGCGATCCTCGGACGACAGAAGCAGGACGCGTATGTGGGCGACTATGCCGGCGAGCTTTGGAAACTGGACCATCTGCCGCGGCCATGGTCCGGCGACCCACGCATCCAAGCGGTGCTGGACTCGCTTTTCCAGATGTATCGCGGCCACGGCCACTCCACCAAACAGGTCGATTCCTATGAGCCGCTCATCGAGGGCGACCAGGTGATTGCCGGCCCCCAGCAGTCGATCCGGGTGCGGGGCCGGTTTTCCTGCCTGGCCCTGGAGAACGTCGCACGCCGCGCGAGCCACGTCTCGGCCGTCCGCCGCCTGCGGTTCCTGGCCGACACCGCCGGCGGCTGCAATCCCGATTTCGACCCCTTCCGCCGACTGCCGCTGACCTGGTACTACAACTACCCGGGCGAGTCGGACGACGGATTGAATTGGGTGAATAGCCACGTGGTGAACATCCCCAAAGAGACGTCGCCGGCCCATTTCCACCCGCCCAAGGCCATCGGCGGCTCCGGCGGCGCTCCGCAGACCGAGATGTACCTGGTTCTCCCGCCACAGGCTTACCAGCTCAACACCTGGGGCAGATCGGCCTCGCTGATGGTGTTTCCCGACCTCCGCGATTTAGGCCGTTACGAGCAGCACGCGCTGGAGCCCGGCATGTTCATCTACATGCCCCCCGGCACCGGCCATCGCGGGCTGGATGTCTTCGTCAACGTGTTGACGATCCCGGGCTTCAAACCGCACAATGAGTACTACATCGATCGCGACATCCGCGACACGACCGCTGGCAAGGTTCCCTACAACGAAAACCTGTTGGAGAGCAAGAACTACGCCCGCATCGAGGACCTGCTGTAACGGACAATCAATTCGAGTAAATCCCGACGAGGGCGGCCGCCCTTCGGGATGAACGAAACCCCCAGACCGATCGGCGGGGCTTGCTGGAAACAGCCGGCACGCAACAATTATAGGCAAGAGTGGAGAGTGCCGTATGCCATGTTCCCATTGCGTCGACGGCCGCTGTACGGGCCAATGCGAGCGGGACGAAAAGGCGAGCCACGCCGAGAAAAAGAAGAAAAAGAAAAAGCGGAAGGACAAGAAGCACAAGAAAAAGCGGTAAGTCGTTTTCCCCGGCATTTTACACTCCGCGCGGCTTGCAGGGATGCAAGCCGCGGCAATCAGGAAAGGTCCGCGTCATTCTCAACTGTTCGCAGAATAATTCCTGCCCGTATTGCGGCGCCGCGGTGGACATTACACCCGCAGAATCCAGCGGCGACGCTCCTTGTCCGCAATGCCAGCACCTGGTGTGGTTCGTGCGAAAATCGCTGGACGGGGTAACCGTGCTCACCTTTCTGCCCGGGTTGATGGTGGGCAGCGAAAGCGGCGGCCGCGCGGACGAAGTGTTTTCGTCGCTGGGGGAGGAGTTGCGGGTAGTGGTCAATTTCTCGCGTCTGCGACTGGCGTCGAGCCTGTTTCTGGGAATGATGGTCGCGCTGCGGAGGAAGGTGAAGGCGGGCGGCGGCAACGTGAAGGTTTGCCAGTTGGACCCGGTCGTCGAGGGCTCCTTCCGCGCCACCCAGTTGCACAGCCTGTTCGAGATCTACCCCGACGAGGAAGCGGCCGTGAACAGCTTCTTCGAAGTGCTCGACGAATAGCGGCCGGGGCCTGATTCGCTTCGGTTACGGCAACTCGTAGGGTGCGTGCTTGCACCCACGCGGCTTTTTCGCCGCCGAATCGCGTGCGTGCAAGTACGCACCCTACGCTCCTACAGCAACCAGGAAGTTAATCCCCACCCGTTCCTTAGAAAGAGTCCGTGGATATCGGCGCCAGAACGCGAAGACTGCTCTCCACCGACGTTATCGCGGCAACGGAGGTAGAGTGCCCTGCGGCAAGGTAGTTATGCTCGTCGGGCGTCATGAGCTGGAAATATACTTGCGGGGCGATGGTCTGCTTGACAAACTGCACGTGCCCGTCGCAAAACGCCATGTTCACCCCGCCGCCGTGCATCGACGACGGCCGAGCGTACTGATACATGTTGGCGGACGTGTAGGTCGGCCGCGAGAGAACGCGGGTAACATTGGTTCCCGTCGAAGTAGTTGGGTCCGTATCCCGACCCACGTTGATGGGATACACCGACTGGTACCAGTAAGTGAAGTTATCGGGCGCAGGGGGAAAAGGGCTGCTCGTCGTGACGATGCCGTGCAACATCCCCGTGTAGACTTCGACATTCGACGACATCGTCGTATCGGTACTGATGATCGCAGCGGCCGGCGTGGATGCGAGGGACGTCGGGTACGGCTCGCACCATTCCCCGGCCTGAACGTTCTCCGAAAGCATCAAGGTGGTCTGCAAGCCATCCTTGACGTCACTGGAAGACATCTTCACTTGGCAGACCGGATTGACGCCCTGCCCAGCTCCCGCCAGGTTCGTCGGATACCAATAATGATTGTGGAAGATCCCGTTGCACGGCCAGTCCGGCGGCACCACGGGCGAGCTATTGCCGCTGCCCATGAAGTACTGGCTGTTGGCGATCCCGTCCCGCATGCCGCAATTGGCCACATAGCTCAACGGGCATATTTCCGGGGGCGCGTCGGCCGGGCAGATGAGTTGCGAGATTTTCGGGGGCGGATTGCCAAGCTTGCTGTTGTTCTGCGCCAGCTTGTTGTATGCCTGAGCATACGTGGGAGGCTGCGACGAATACCCGCCTCCGACGTTGTAATTTTGGGAGCTCGGATTTCGATAGTTGCCCCACAAATCGCCCCTTCCGATGTAGGGAAACACCAGGATCACCCAGTTCGTCACGAAGCCATTCACATTCTCGGCCGAGCCGGGATAGGAACCCTTATCCGCCTCGTATTGCTGCACCCCCTTGGCCAACTCCCTGATGTTGTTGGCGCACTGGGCCTTCCGCGCGCTACCGATCGCCGCATTGAGGCCCGGAAACAACATCGCCATCAGCATGCCAATGATAGTGATCACCACCAGCATCTCGGTCAACGTAAAGCCCTGATCCGTTCGCCGCGATCTCGTGGACTTCCCTGTGACGTTCATCGCAAATCACCTCCCGTAGTTGTCTCGCCCGAACAAACGGAACTCTTTCCCTGACCGACCGGCCCTGCCGCGCAGGCCGCCCGCCCGGTGCCCGGCCCCTGGCCCCTGGCCCCTGGCCCCGCCGGTATTTTCGCAGAAACGGCAAAAAAACTCCAGGCGTCGGGCGAAAAAGCGGAAGAAAGTGGAGGGCCGGGTCAGTGCAGTGCGGCGATTCTGGTTCGCCCCACTCCCCGTGCTCAGCACCCCACCCGCAAACCGCCCCCTCCGAAGATGCAATCCTGAAAAAATACTCCATTCCCAGTCCCCAAAACCCTGGAATCATTTGCAACCATTTGACACAATACAAGGGTGGGCTTAGGCGAGGCGCAAATTAAGGAGAATGGCAATGCGTCGCAGGAAATGGGGGGGGTTCACGCTCGTCGAATTGCTGGTGGTCATCACCATCATCGGTATGTTGATGGGGCTGATCTTGCCGGCCGTCAACGCCGCCCGAGAATCGGCACGCAGAATGACCTGTGCCAGCAACCAGGGGCAGGTCGGCAAAGCGGTATTGCAATACGAGGGCACCTTCGGATTTTTTCCAGGCTGGCGGAATTATCTGTCGGCCCCGGGGGCGTCCACCACGCTTTACGGGAGTTGGGTCGTCGCCATTTTCCCTTTCTTGGAACAAACGCCCCTCTACGAAACATGGTGCCAGACGCAGGCCCAACTCGGCACCAACACCGCCGGCACCTCCAACGTGGCCAATCGTTACAAGCTGGTTAGGGTCCTGCTCTGCCCCAGCAATTCCCCGTCGGCCTCCAGCGCCAACGACACGCCCCTGGCTTTCGTGGCCAATTGCGGCCACACGCTCAACTACAACTACCCGGAAATTGGGTCTAGTTATTACAATTACGACTATATTCCGGCCCAGGGGATTTACCCCAAGAATTTCGGGGTCTTCCACGACCTGTGCGTCACCCCAGCGGCCGCCCCCAACATTACTCAAATCGGCTACATTCAATCCCGCAAGCTCAACACCGAGTTCATCAGCCAGCGCAACGGCACCCAGCACGTGCTGATGCTCAGCGAGAACATCGCGGCCTGCAACTCTACGCCCGTAGGGACCCAGGCGGCGGGCACCTATATTTATGGCTGGTCCGACGAGACGATCACCGGCAGCGGCTCAGGAATCTCTTGGCCCGCCGGCGATTCCCGCCGCGTTGGATTCATGTGGTTTTGCGCTACCCAGAACGACCTCACGGTTGCAGCCAACCCCTCGTCGACCAGTGTTTCCGATATCGGCAACGACCTGCGCTATGGCGGCCCCTATTATGCCCGCCCCTCGTCGTTCCACGCCCAAGGCGGAGTGAACTGCGTTTTCTGCGACGGGCATTCCCAGTTCCTCCGCAAGGACATCGACCGCTTGACCTATTGGCGTTTGATGACCACCGACGCGAAAAACGCCTACCCCACCAGCAGCGCCACGGCAACTATCTATCCCACGAGCGCGCCCACGCCGTTCATGAACCCACCCCAGGGATTTGGGCCGTTCTCGGAAGCCAGTTACCAATAATTCGGCGGCACCTTCCGCCCCTTTGCGGCTTGCTTCTCCCGGGGGCCGGTTGCACTCGTCGCGGCGGCAGCGCATACTGGCTCGCAGCAGTCCTCCGACCCCGCGGAGGGAGCTTCCCCGAGGACGCCCATGCGACTAACCCAAAGGACGGTCGGTATCACGATCGGCGGGTCGCAAATCCGCGCGCGGCGGACTACCGGTGGGGTCGCCGAATTATGGGCCGAGGACGACCTCGCTCTGGCCAAAGGTTTAGGCTATCTCCACGCCCTGGACCGCTCGGTCCAGTTAATGCTAATTCGAATTGTCGGGAGAGGCCGGCTAAGCGAGTGCCTCGCTAGCAACGCTGAGACCTTGGCCGCCGATCGGTTCATGCGCTCGATGGGGTTCGCGCGAATCGCCGAGGCGGAGTCGGCCTGCCTGTCGCCCGCCGCACGGAGCTATTGCGAGGCCTACGCTGCCGGAGTGAACCAATTCTTGCGCGAACATCGTCGGCCGTGGGAGTTCCTGCCTCTGGGCTATAAGCCCGAGCCCTGGAAACCGGCCGACACGCTGCTGGTGATGCACGTGATGTCGGGCATGTGTGGTGCACTGACGCAGATGGACATAGAGAAGTTCTTGATCTGCGCGCTCCGCGACGGCGTTTCGCCGGCCCGGTTGCAGAAACTGTTTACCCCGCACCTGGACGGCTTGGATCAGCAAATTCTGGAGTTGCTCGAAAGGGTGCGTTTTGTCGGGCCGTTGGTGCCGCATGTCGTTCACGGGGTGGCCGTGCCCCGGTCCAGCAACAACTGGGCGATATGCGGCGCACTTTCGGCGTCTGGGCGGCCGATCCAGTGCAACGACCCACACCTGGAATGCAACCGCCTCCCGGCTGCCTGGTACGAGGCGGTGATGTACACGCCCGACGACTACCGCATCGGGATCACTACGCCCGGTGTGCCGGGCATGATCATGGGCCGCACGCGCCGCATTTCGTTGGGACTGACCTACGGCTATATGGACATGGTCGATTACTTTATCGAGGAGTGCCGGGGTGGACGATACCGTCGCGGCGACCAGTGGCTCCCCTTGCGGGTTCACGAAGAGATGATCCGCCGAAAAAAGGGCCCACCGCTGCGGCTGTGCATCTTCGAAACGGACCAAGGCGTGCTGGAAACCGAGCCGGAGGCCGGGCAGGTCGCCGACGGGCTCTACTTGGCCCGCGCATGGTCCGGCAACGCGGGCGGAGCCGCGGAATCGATGGACGCACTGAGCCGCTTGTGGAGGTCGCAGACGGCCGGCGAGGCGCAGCAGGCCGTCCGTTCGGTTTCCATGTCGGGCAACTGGGTCATTGCCGATGGGGAAGGCAATCTGGTGTGTCAGCAAACGGGTCGCTTGCCGGCGCGCAAGCATTCGGGCCTTTTTCCCTTGCCCGCGTGGGACGCCCACTGCCGTTGGCAGGGCTTCGTTCCCCCGGAGGAGCTCTCCTGGATTTGCAACCCGCCCGAGGGCATTCTTGCCACGGCCAACGACGACCAGGACCAACCGGGGCGGCCCCGGGCGATCAACCTCTCGATGGGCCCTTATCGTGCGCAGCGGATCCGGGAACTGTTGAGCGAGAAGAAGTCCTTCACGCCGGCCGATATGGAGCGGATCCAGACCGATCTGTTATCGACGCAGGCCCGCCGCTATATGGCGGTGCTGCTGCCGCTGCTGCCGGATACGCCGTCGGGGCGACTGCTCGCCCAGTGGGATTACCGCTACGACGCAGCCTCGTGCGGCGCCACGCTGTTCGAGTCGTTCTACGAGCGGCTGCTGGCCGAGGTGTTTGGGCGAGGGCTGTTCGGCGTTTGCGATTGGGAAGTCTTTGCGCGTCAGACTTGTCTGCTGGCCGTCTACTTCAAACCTCTGGACGATGCCGTGCTGGGCGATGACCCATCGTGGTTCGAACCGCAGGACCGCACGCAAACGTTTCGGCGGATCCTGGCCGAGGTCGCCGCCGTTCCCATCGACTCTGTGATGCCTTGGGGGCGCACGCGGCGAGTGCTGATGTACAATATTCTGTTCGGAGGGGTCCTGCCACAATGGCTGACGCGGCCGCTTGGCATCGATCACGGCCCGATCCAGATGGAAGGGGGCCGGGCGACGGTCGCCCAAGGCAACGTCATCCAGGCCCCGGACCGTCTTTCGGTCTTCGGCCCCACCTACCGTTTTATTGCCGATCTTGCCACGGATGAGGCCCGTACGGCGTTGGCCGGCGGGCCTTCGGGGCGGCCGCTCTCGAAATGGTACACCAGCGACGTGCCGCGCTGGCTTGCCGGATCGTACAAGATCCTTCGCGCGTCCGAACGCGAGTAAACGGCGGACAGCGGATCGATCGACCGCGGATTCACCCCGGCGAAGTGCGCGTAGAAGTTCATTGCTGCGGCGTTGGCGAGGGAAACTTGTGTCAACCCGTTTCCAGCATCCATTGCGCCGCCGCGCGGTTCAGCTCGCCGGCCGTCTTCAAACTCAGTTTGCGTTTGATCGCTTGCCGGTGAGCTTCCACGGTGTGACTGCTGCGGTGGAGGCGGTGGGCAATTTGAGAAGTTGAAAGTCCCTGACCGATGAGCCGAAATACCTCCAGTTCACGGTCTGAAAGGGATTCCGCGCCCGATGCTTTCAGATGCTTGACCCCGCCGACCGCTTGGCCCAGCAACTGCTCGGCGGTCTCTTCGCAAAGGTAAATCTTGCCATCGCGAACGCGGCGAATGGCCTCCACGATATGTCCGGTGGTGTATTCCTTATTGATGTACCCCAAGGCCCCGGCATGCAGCGCGCGTTGGGCATACAGGGCGTCAGGGTACATCGACCAGACAAGAATCCGGATCGACTTGTCGAGGGCCTTGATCCGCTCGACGAGATCCAACCCATTCCCGGTTTTCAACTGGATGTCGGCGACGACCACGTCGGGGTGGACCGCGGCCACCAGTCTCAGCGCCTCAGCCGTATCGGCGGCCTGGCCGCAGACTTCGAGATCGGGCTGAGCGGAGATCCGCACGGCCAACCCTTCGCGGGCCGCGGGATGGTCATCCACGATCAAGACTTTGGCAGCCATTGGTTCCGTCTCCGATCACGTATCGAGTTCGCATTTGCGAAGGGGTAATCGGCATACGACCAGCGTTCCACCGTTTGGGCCCGGACCGACCTCCAGCGCGCCGCCGATCAATCCCGCACGATAGCGCATGGTTCGCAGGCCCATGCCTCCGGGTGGCGGGGCGTCGCCGGGCAGTCCCGCACCGTCATCTGCGACGCTCAAGACGGTCTCGCCGTGTTCTTGCAGTAGCGTGATTCGAATGTTCCTCGCCCCGCTATGCCGCACGGCGTTGGAAACGGCTTCCTGGGCGATACGATATACGTGCATGGCCACGCGGCTATCGCCGACCAGATCGGGATGGGAACAATGGAACGCGCACGCGATATGAGAACCTGTGGTGGCCGCAGCGGCAAGCTGCCCGATGGCGCCGACCAGGTCGCCCTCCTCGAGTGCGACCGGCAGCAATCCGCGAGAGAGCTTGCGAACCTTGCCGCGGGTGCGATCTACGGCGGCCGCAACGTCGGCGGCCAGCTTTCCCGCTCGGCTCTTGGAGGAAGCGAGCATTTCCACCAGGGTCTCTGCTTTCAGTCCCAGCCCGGTCAACTCCTGGCCGACGTCGTCGTGCAGATCCTGCGCAATGCCTTGCTGGGTTTTCTCGGCGATCGCCATGAGGTGCTCTTCAAAGTCGGCACGCTCCACGACCCGGCCCAGCTCCATGCCGATGCCAGCCATCGCGTCGGTTATCCTCTGATCGGGATGGATGGCCCGCTCGGAGAAAAACTCCAGGACGGCCGCCACTTTCCGACCCACCAGCACGGGGAGAGCCATGGCGGTGCCAATGCCCAGTTCTTCGGCCAGGACCGCGCGGCATTTGACCAGGTCGCGCCGCACGTCCGTGGTCCACTCCGGCTGGCCGCTTGCGAAGACGCGTCCGCAGATGTCTTGGCCACGGGGAGTCCGCATCCCCAGCGTTGCCTCGCGGAAACGACGAAATCGCTCCGAATCCTCGGGATAATACGCATATGCGGCGACCAACTCGTCCGGTTTGTCGGCGCTCGGCAGCAGCACGTGCCCAAAGCTCCAGCCGTTGTACGCCGCCACCCGCTGGAGACAGTACTCCATGGCCTGCCCTGCGTTCTGGGCTTGATTGACCAGCACGGCGACGTCGTAAAGCAATTGGATCACCTCGGTTCGTTCGCTCACGCGCCGTTCGAGGGTTGCGTTCAGCGATTGGATTTCTTCCTCAGCCCGTTTGCGATCGGTAATGTCGTTGAACACGACGTAGGTGAAATCTCCCACGACCGCAAAGGTGATCTCGACATTTTTCACCGCGCCGTCGCGGCACGTCACGGAATACTCTCGGACGGGGGACCGCTTGATCTCGCCGCAGCGCATGCGGCGTAGATCCTCGCTCCAGGTCGCAAACACTTGCCCGCGGTACCGTTCATCCGGGTAAGCAAGGACAAACCACTCGGCCTGCATTGGCATGTCGTGCAGGGAGTAGCCAAACATCCTTTCGAACTCGGCGTTGACAAACAGGACGCGGCCGTGGCTGTCGTCGATGCCGATCCCGAACGGCGCGTTCTCCGAAACTTTCCGGAATCGTTCCTCGCTTTTTCGCAGCGCCGCATCGGCCTCGCTTTGTTCGATGGTGTCGGCCGTCAGGCGGGCCAGCAGATCCAGGTGTCGCAGGTCCCCCTCGTCCAACCGGCGCGGGGTTCGGTAGTGCGTGGACAATACCCCCAGCAAACGGCCGGCGTGGCTCAGCAGCGGAGTTGACTGAACCGCACGGGCCCCCGCCGCCAACATCGCCTGGAGCTCGGGCGTGCCGGCGAAAATAGGGCTCTCAGCGACATTTTCGACGATCACGCGGCGCCCCTGCCGCAGAACCGTACCGCAGGCGGCGTGGCCTTCCTGCACGCTGCCGAAGAAGTCCAGGAAGGGCTGTTTGAACCCCTTGTGCGCCATGATCTTGAGCGTGCCCGACTGCGTGTCGAAAAGCCGAATGTCGCCCATGTCGGCATGGGTGACGGCTATTGCCGTCTCGACGATCTCGTCGAACACGCCATGTAAATTGCTCTGCCGCAGCAAGTGTGTATTAATCGTGTGCAAGCGGGTCATGGCGTCCAACTCGGCGGCCAGATAGTTCTTTGTCGCCGCCAAATGTTTTTCCACCCGCTTCCGCTTGGTAGTGTCGCGGAAAATGTGGACAATGCCGGCCAGACCGCCATTCGCGTTGAGCACAGGGTCAACCGTCACCGTGAAGCAGCGATCGCCAATCGCCAATTCCACCACCTCGCGGTGCAGACTATCGTGGAGCCGCGGGACGGGACATTTCGGAATCGGCGTGGTGCCGCCATGCACGATTTCGCAACAGTGGTGGCCTTCCATTTCGGCCGCTGACTTGCCGAACAACGTCTCCGCCGCTTTGTTGGCGCGGCGGATCCGCTGTTCCGCGTCCAGCAGAAAGACCGAGTCGCCCACGGCATCGAAAGTGACCTGCCACTGCTGGGCCGCGTTACGCAGCGCCTCTTCCGCATGTTTCTGCGCGGTGATGTCGCGCCAGATTCCTTGAACAATAACGCCACGATCAAGGCGAACCGTTTTCGCTCTAATCTCGATGTCCAGCACGGCGCCGCTCTTGGCTCTCTGCTTCGTCTTGAAGATCTCGCTACCCTTGGCGATTATCTCTTGGACGTGGCGGTTCACGTCTTCGACCGACTCGCTTACGTCAAGATCGGGGATCTTGAGTTTGGCGAATTCCTCGCGCGTATAGCCAAGCCGCCGGCAGGCTTCGTCGTTGAAGTCCACGATACTGAGCGTCTTTGGGTCCAGCACGACAATGGCGTCCGCGGCTTGCTCGAACAGCGCCCGGTGCTTCGCTTCGCTCTCCCGCAGCGCCTCCTCGGACTGTTTCCGGGCAGCGATCTCGGATTGCAGGGACCGGTTGGCCGCGGCCAACTCGTCGGCCAGCTTCTGATGGGTGATGTCGATCACCGCCGCACGGCAAAGTTTCCCCTGCCCCTGATGTTCTTGGGCGGCGATGCCCTCGACCAGCACGTCGACCACCTGCCCCTGCTTGAGGATTTTGACTTCGCAGGTTTCCTTGGCATCGGCCTGTAACACCCGGTGGCAGAAGTCGGCAAAGCGAGCGCGGTCTTCTACGGCCACGAATTGGCCGAACCGCTGCTGGACCACCGTACTACGGTCCAGACCCAGCAGGGCAGCGCCGGTCAGGTTGACCTCCAGAATCCGTCCCTCGTGGTCCCACAGGAAATACCCGATCGGAGCGAAATCAAACAGGTCGCGGTACTTCTCCGCTGCCTCCTTGGCCGCGGCCTCGGCGCGGTGAAGCTCCTCGTTCTGCATTTCCAGTTCGATTTGATGTACTTGTAACTCGTGGAGCAGGGCCCGCGCGTCGGCTTCCGACACGGCTTTGGCAGAACTGGCCTCCCGGGCGCACAAGCGATCCTCCGCCTTGCGGCGCAACTCGGCCGCCGGCGGCGATTGCCTATCCCTTGCTTCCGTTTCGCTCATGGCTCGACCTGGAGTTGCAGGATGGATTTCGCGATCATTTTGGACGAGTCTGCAACACAGCCGGGAACAATCGCGTTTGCCAAACGCCTTCCCCGCAGCCAGCATTATATACTATCTACACCCACCCGACAATGGGGCCACAAGTGCCGGTGCAAAACAAGCGGCTGCTCAAGGCGGCGTGCCCGAACCCCAGCCGTTTTCCACCATAAAGAGGGTAGTGGAATCCACTAGGTGAAAGTAATCGATACTCGGAATAGTATTGTCGACGCGGCGTGGGATCATTGAGGTGCTGTTGCCGAGCGAACTAAGCGGACAAGGAAGCCATGCGACGTCGGGCTCGCCAGGCAAATTCTTGTTGGGCGGACAGGGCGATCGGAGAGAGTCGGTCATAGTGTGGGGGAAGGATGCCACGCAAGCCAGCCGGCAGGGCTTGGGATTCAAGCTATGAAGCCTGCAATGGATGCCATTTTTCTAATCGCCGACAACGATGTGCGTTGCCGCGGCGAGCTCCGCCGTTTCCTTTCGAACAGTGGCTTCTTGGTGGCGGCGGTCGCCAATGGCCTGGAATGTCTGGCCCAACTCGTGGCCTTGGAACCGGACGTACTCGTAATCGCAATGGAGATCCCCTGGGGCGGTGGCGACGGGGTGATCGCACGATTGAACGACGGGTTGCCCATCCGCAGCAGGCCGCGCGTACTCGTTATCGGAAACGCGCCGGTGGAAGCGCTCTCCGCACGCAGCGGAGTGGCGCAGTGCAACTGTTTTCCGAAGCCGCTCCGGATGGATGATTTGCTTGACCGCATCGGCAGGGAACTTGCCGCCAGTTGCGTCGGAGCGCACCGCAGGGTAGTGGGAATCACCGCGAGAAATGACAACACGAATGTTTGTGCAGGAAGGGCTCAAATGATTGCCTTGCCAGTCGGAAAGAACATGCCGGCGTCGTCTTGGAAGCCGCGCAGCTATTGCATCCATCTGAAGATCTCGCCGGCAAATCGCGAAGATGCTTGGGAGCTATTTCGAGTCGTGCTGCATTATGGGGGCGTGGAGGTCTCCGGCTGCTGCTTCGCCTTCGTAAACGCGGAACAGCGGCTCATGGCGTTGGAATCGCTCCGCTTTCAGTTTGGCCCCGAGTATTTTGAGGCCGTGGATATGGATATCGTGGAAGCGGGAAGACGTGCAGTGTCCCCGGAGATTCCGCGGCCCTGATCGCCTGGGATCGGTCCTGGCCGGGTGTGGAGATTACGGGAGGGCATGGAAATGGTCCAGGGAAACGAGGATGTGCGATTGTCACCAGGCAGAGCCGCCGCAGTCGGGGAACAGGTCAATCACCGTCTGGTCGAGGATTACTGGTATTGGTATTGGAACTGGCGTTGAAGCGGGCAAACTCTGGAACGGGGATTGCGAGTTCACCAAGGATTTCAGCTTGGTCCGGCATATTGTGAGGCCGTCAACCCGCGAGAAATACATCATGATTGGAGGGGTCGCAATGTCCGGCTATTGCCATATTGAATTGCTCCGCGATGGGCGAGTTTCCGTGATGCGTCTTTTGAATCACGGGTCCCTTTATGACGAAGAGGTGGTAGCGTTCGTGGCGGAATGGAACTCCGTAGTTGAGCGAACGGATTGCCAGACGCTCTTCGTGGATTGCTCAAACGTCCCCGTCCTGAGCAGTGAAATGTTGAGCAAGCTGATCTCGCTCCAGCGCCGACTGAGACAGAAGGGAGGCAAGCTGGTGCTATCTGGCTTACGTCCCGCAGTCCGTAAAGTCCTGGGTTGGACCAAGCTTGATCGGTTTTTCGAGATCGACGAGGAGCGACCGGAAGCGGCCGCACTGGCGTAAACCTCCGCTGCGAGGAGGCGCCGAGTGCCCTTTCCCGCCGCACGTTCACGGTTGAAATTTGTTTGCCCATAGAGAACTATCATGTCGGAAAACCGAGCGGGAAGGCGATTGCTTGCATCGCGGGAGCAGGAAACCGGGCTATCGAAGGAGAAGCCATCGGTTCAGACGGAAGCGCAATTGCGACTGCGAAAATCCGGCTACCGCCAATTGCGCCGCGTTTCGTGCGAGTTTCACGAAGGCGTTCTCACGCTGCGAGGGCAGGTATCGAGCTTCTACTTGAAGCAAGTTGCGCAGACGCTGATCGGCAGACTGGACGGCGTCGGAGCGATCAACAACCGGCTTGACGTGGCCCCGCCGCCGTAACCGCGGCTCTTCAGAACGGGTGCACCTGAAGCCTGTCAGCCGGAGGCGGAAATCCATGAAAACAACGAACCTACACGGCGAATCAACGCGACGGCGCCGCACCCCGGAGCGGACGCGCGAAGCTACTGGGCGTGCCAGCGTCGCTCCCGCGCGCGATGCTCCGCCGTTTCATTGTCCCGGGTGCGGAACGGCCGTCGCCGACGCCACAGCGGCTGTGCAGAAGCACGACCGCTTTCTAAAACGGCTGTTTGATCGGCAGGAGGAATTCCAGCAATCGCTGGCATCCGCGATTCACGACGGCCTCGCCCAGCAACTGGCAGGCGCCCTGCTTTTCTTCGAGGGGGCCCAGCAACTGCAAGAAGGACCCCCGAACGACAGGCAGAACTGTTTCCAGGTCGGCTTGAAAGTGCTCCGCGACAGCATCCATGAGGCGCGGCGGATTGCAGGGCGATTGCAGCCGCTGATTTGTGACGACCATGGCATCACGCTCGGAGTCGAATACCTTATTCACGAGGTGCGCAGTCGTGACGGACCGGAAATCGTGTTTCACTTTGAAGGTGAAGTGGACCGGCTTACGCCCGAACTGGGAAGCGCCGTCTTTCGGATTGTTCGGGAACTCTTGACGAATGCATGTTGCCACAGTGGCAGCGAGGAAGTTCGTGTCGGCATGGCTCGCACTAAGGACCGCCTCCGACTCGAGGTCGAGGACTGGGGCCGCGGTTTCGACATGGAAAAAGTGAACGGAAAGGCCTTCGGCCTCCAGGAAGTTCACCAGCGCGCGCGGATGCTGGGCGGTGACGCGGTTGTCGATAGCGCCCCGGGCAAAGGAACGCGGGTCGTTGTCACATTCCCGGTCGAAGATCGGCCTCTAGCCGCTCGTGCCGTTCACAAATCGGCTTCGCGGCGAGCCGTTCAAACCACGGAATGAGCCCGGACAGCCCCCCACATGGAATCTTGCGGCAACGGATTTGAGGAGGTCGGCTGGCAGGTCGAAGTGATCTGGGCCATAGCGGCGGTGGATCGGCCTTAATCGCCATGGAATCGCGGTCTATGGCCCGCGACTCGGAGGTCGTCCGGCGGGCCGCCACGCGACGGCGGGCAATCTACCGCGATCATGTGATGACGATCGACGTACCGAGGTGCGAGTAAACTGCCTGGCTCACCGAGAAATCATACATGTAGCCGCTGAGGTAGTAGGTTCCCGCGGCGACGCCACCGGTGTTCCATACATAGGAGCCGCCGCCGTTGGCCGCGGTGCCCCCGTCGATCTCGATCCAGTGTTCATTGGAGTCGAAGGCTGTCGCATCCGGGTCATAGCCCAGGGTGATCTTGGTGGGCCCGGCCGCGTCGACGTTGGCCGCCGTCCACCCGATCGTCACGCTCGCCCCGGGGACGAATGTTCCCGCGGTGGGGCCAGTAAGCGTAAAAGCGGGAGCAGCGCCACCGGTAATGACGATCGACGTGCCGAGGGAGGACAAAACCTGCTGGCCGGTCGTAAAATCGTACATGTAGCCGCTGAGGTAATAGGTGCCCGAAACCATGCCGGCGGTGTTCCAAGTGTACGATGCCGCGCCATTGGCGGCGACAACCTGGTCGACCTCCGCCCAATGTTGGTTGGCATCGAACGGCGTGGCATCCGCGTCGTAGCCCAGGCTGATCTTGGCGGGACCCGCCGTATCGACATTGGCGGCCGTCCAGCCGATAGTCACCGACGCCCCCGCAACGAATGTTCCCGCGGTCGGACCGGTGAGCGTGAAGGCGGGGGCAGCGACGGGCGCGGCGGGGACGAACTCGAACACCGTGCCATCGGCGTTTGGCCCGCCCCCGCTGGCGGTGCCGAACAAATCGCCGTGGGCGTCCTCGATCAGGCCCGCCAAGGGATTTTCCCCGTTGGTGCCATTGAAACCGGCGAGCGTGGTGATGCTGCCGCTGCCGGCCTTGAGCTCGAACACCGTGCCATACCCGCCTACGCCGCCCCAATCGGTAGTGCCCAACAGATTGCCGTGGGCGTCCTCGATCAGGCCCTCGGGCCACTGCCCAGTGGTGCCATTAAACGAGGCGAGCGTGGTGATGCTGCCACTGCCGGCCTTGATCTCGAACACCGTGCCGTCACCGGATGCGCCGCCGTCGGCAGTGCCGAACAAATTGCCGCTGGCGTCCTCGACCAGGCCCGTCGGATGATCGCCGTTGGTGCCATTGAAACTGGCGAGCGTGGTGATGCTGCCGCTGCCGGCCTTGATCTCGAACACCGTGCCGATGTCGGATGCGCCGCCCTCGTAGGTGGTGCCGAAGAGATCGCCGCTGGCGTCCTCGATCAGGCCCAGGGGCGACTGCCCATTGGTGCCATTAAACGAGGCGAGCACGGTAATGCTGCCACTGCCGGCCTTGAGCTCGAACACCGTCCCATCCCCGCCGTTCGCGCCGTACGCGCCGCCGGCGCTAGTGGTGCCGAACAAATTGCCGTGGGCGTCCTCGATCAGGCTCGCCCCCGGACCATAACCGTCGAGACCATCGAAAGTGGCGAGCGTGGTGATGCTGCCGCTGCCGGCCTTGATCTCGAACACCGTGCCCGACCCATTTGCGGTGGTGCCGAACAAATTGCCGCTGGCGTCCTCGATCAGGCCCGCCGCAGGTTCACTTCCGTTGGTGCCGTTGAAACTGGCGAGCGTGGTGATGCTGCCGCTGCCGGCCTTGATCTCGAACACCGTGCCGTAACCGTACGCGCCGCCCTCGAAGACGGTGCCGAACAAATTGCCGCTGGCGTCCTCGATCAGGCCCGCCATGGGATCGCGTCCGTTGGTGCCGTTGAAACTGGCGATCGCGATAATCGTACCGTAGTTGGGCTGGATGACGATCGGCGCCGTGAGGTTGGAGTATTCCGCCGAGCACAGCGCGCAGTCGTACATGTAGCCGTCGAGATAGTACGTTCCCGGGGTGACGTTGGCCGTATTCCAAACGCAAGAGCCGGCGCCGTTGGCGGCGGTGACCCCGTCGACTTCCAGCCAATGCTGGTTGGAGTCGTAGACCGTGGCATCGGCATCGTAGCCGAGGGTGATTTTGGTGGGGCCGCCCACGTTGACGTTGGCCGCCGTCCACTGCAATGTCACGCTGTTGCCGGCGGTGAAGGTCCCCGCGGTGGGGCCGGTGAGCGTGAAGACGGGCGGCGGGCCGATCACGATCGGGGTGGCGACGTGCGAGAAGACCGCTTTACCCGTCGAGAAGTCGTACATGTAGCCGTCGAGGTAATAGGTGCCCAGGGCGGTGCCGGTGGTATTCCACGTGTACGAGCCGGCGCCGTTGGCGGCGGTGACTCCGTTGATCTCGATCCATTGTTGGTTGGCGTCGAAGACCGCCGAGTCGGAATCGTACCCCAACGTGATCTTGGTGGGCCCGGCGGTATCGACGTTCGCCGCGGTCCACTGGATCGTCACCGTCTTGCCGACGATGAAGGTTCCGGCGCTGGGACCGGCGAGCGTGAAGCACGGCGGCGCGGCGCCGGCGATGACGATCGGCGCGGCAACGTGCGAGCAGAGCGCGCTGCCGTTGCTGAAATCGTACATGTAGCCGTCGAGGTAATAGGTGCCCGGGGCGGTGCCGGTGGTGTTCCACGTGTACGAGCCGGCGCCGTTGGCGGCGGTGCCCTGATTGACCTCGATCCACTGCTGACCGGCGTCGAAGACCGCCGCATCGGGATCGTAGCCCAGCGTGATCTTGGTGGGCCCGGCGGTATCGACGTTCGCCGCGGTCCACTGGATCGTCACGCTGACGCCCGCGCTATACGTTCCCGAGCTGGGACCGGTGAGCGCAAACGACGGTCCACCACTGTAGGTCACGGTGTTGTCGTCACCGGTGCTCATGGAGGTCGAGTTGTAATCCCCGTAGGGATCTTGGACCGCGCTCGCAGCGATGGTGGCGATCACCGTTCCGTTGCCGGTCATGCCGCTGACGGCGACGTTGTAGGTCGTGGCTCCCGTCGAACTGACGACCTTCGTGAGGGTTCCCGGCGCCGTGCCGCCGAACGTCACATCCGCGGCGGCAAAGTTCTCCACAGGCGCGCTGAAGGCCACCGTGAAGTTGATGGGCGATGTGCTGGTCGTGATCGGCGTCCCGTTTGCGCCGGCGGCGTCGATCGTCACCGTGGGGTTGGTGCCCGGCGGCCCGAGCATGATCAAGAAGCCGTTCTGGGAGCCGGAAGTACCCTGGGCGGTGAACGAGGTGCCGGGGATGCTGGCGGTGCCCTGAAACACGCCGGTCGCGTAGACGCAGCCGCTGCTATTGATGCCGATGCTGTCGACCTCGTCGTCGTTGCTGCCGCCGCTGCCGAGACCGACCAGCCATTGGCACTGGCCGCTTGTCGGGTTGAATTGCGCCACGAAACCATCGGTCGTTCCGGTGCTGGTCAAACTGGGGGAGCCGGACACAGGATTGAAATCGACGGTGCCGCTGAAATAGCCGCCGATATCGAGGGCGGCGCCGGAACGCGAGATGGCGCGGCCCGAGCCGGTTCCGGATTCCGTAGTCGTCCAATCGACCGTCCCGCCGGGGCTCACTTCGGAGACGAAGATCGCGCCCTCCGTGCCGGGATTCCCGGCGCTGCCGTTGCCGTTGAAGAAACCCGTCACGAAGCTGTCGCCGTTGCCGTCGACGGCGATGCCGTGGCTTTCGTTGTCGCCGGTCGAGCCGAGGCTCGTGGCCCAGGAGAGGCTGCCCGACAGGTTCGAGCCGGTGGGCAGGACGAACTTGGTCACGAACACATCGTACGAGCCGGTCGCCTGGAGAGTCGTGGTTCCCGACGCGGTTGTGAGGGTGACCGAATTCTCGTAGACGCCGGTGGAGTACACCGCGGTTCCGTCGGACGACAGGGACATCCCGCGCATCTGATCGGAGCCGCTGCCGCCGTACCCGCTGAGGAAGAGGAAACTGCCCGACGAGCTCAGCGTGGCGACGAAGATATCCGTCGAGCCGGCGCTGGTAATCGAGGTCGGGCTGCCGCTGATCGTGGCGCTCACCGTACTCGTAAAGAAGCCGCCGACGACGATGTCGCCGCTGCCGTTGGCGCTGTCGAACTTGATGTTGTAGGCTTCGTCGTCATAGCCGCTGCCGCCCGACTGGGTCAGCGTTTTGGCCCAGTGGAAGTTGCCGTTGGTGTCCAGTGCGGAAATGAAGACCCCCTTGGTGCCCAGCGCGGCGGTGAGCTGTCCGGCCGAGTCACTGGCGTTGTGGGGATCGAACTGGGCCACCGTGGCGTTGCCGGTGAAGTAGCCGGTGGTGTAAACATTCCCGCTTGGGTCCACGGCAATCCCATAGCCGCGGTCGTCGTCGCCGCCCCCCATGTCGTCGGCCCAAACCAGCGCCCCGGTCGGGCTGTACTTGGCTACGAACACGTCGTTGCCGCCGGCCGAGGCCAGATTCGTCACTCCCGGGCCGGGGTCGAAATTCACCGAATTCTGGAACCAGCCGGTGACATAAACGTTGCCCGAGGAATCGGTTGCCAACTTGCTGCCCTGGGTGCCGGCGACGACGCTGGAGCCGCCGCCGAAGGCCTCCGCAAAGCCGTAGCTAACGGGTGCTCCGTAGAGACCCACATTCAGCGTCGTGCTTTGGCTAAAATTGGAGACCGTCTTCCCGGTTGTCGCCAGGTTGTTCGCATCGCCGACGTTGGCGGACGTGAACTGCGTGTAACCGAACGGTGCGCGGACGACTGCGTAGCAGGTGTCGCCGGCGGTAAACGTGAGCGAATACGACCCGTTGATGCCGGTGACAGCCGATTCGACCGTGTTGGCAGTGGTATCGTAGAGTTCGATCGCCGCCCCGTTGACGCCGGCCTGACTGTTGTAGCTACCGCTCTTGGCCAGGTCTTGGTAAATGACCCCGCTGAGAGTGGCCGAAGAAAGAACGCGCCGATCCTCCAACGGTTCACAAGCCAACGGCCGCCGGGCCCGTCGCCGAAGCGTTGCTTTTTTAGACGCGTTCCAGATTCGCGACAAAGCCGTTCTCGTCCGCCGTTTCTTGTCTGCCAAACTCTTGCTCCTTCGATTGTCGTCGGGCGACGTTTTTGCGCCCCACGGGGTCAATGCCGCAGGCGTTCATGGTATGCAGTTGTCCGCTTCTCCACGATTTCCAAGCATCCGGCACGGCCGGATGATCTATGGATTCACCTTAACAGTGCCTTGGTAATAATCACCATTGGAACCGTGATCAGCACCGCGGAAAGAGTCCAACATGGGCGCTACGCGATGCGAACACATAACTCGATTGCGAATATGATAAATACCGTATCTGCTGGGTGTATATAACCAACATTAGGGGGGCGTGCCGCTATTGCGGTGTACAGAGCCTCGCAGAGGTTTTCTTCGGTTTGATCAGCACGCGGCATGGCTCGTTCGTGCGACAAAGACCGGCGCAATCCGTTCACGGGCCGCCAAAGTCGCCTTTCGCTCAAGGGCAACTTCGCCGGATTGCTACTCGTTCTTACCGCCACGTTCCTGCCGATGAGTGGCCGGCAACCGCAGATCCCGGGCATGCCGGGCCAGCCCCATGGCCCCGGAAACGGTCGGTAACGGCCCACGTTCACGCCGCAATCCGGGTCGCCGGCGCCGCCGTTGACCCTTCGCAATCGCCCAGGGGAGCATGGTGGGGCGGGTCACACGCAACGACCACCGATTCCCGGCCGCCCAAATGGATTAGCATCCAGTTATCGCCTATAACGGATAGCCAATGGTGAAGAGTACAGGTGATAATTGGACTTATCCGCCTTGCCAGCCCGAGGACCATGCCATGCGTCGTAACGTTATCCGTAAAATGATCGGCGGCCGCGTTCTGGTTGCCGTGTGCGTGCTTGCGGCAGCTACGGCGGCCCGTGGCGAGACCATTTGGATTCGTGCCGACGCGGCCCAGTTGGTCCGCGGGCCGCTGGTCTTAGGACAGAAAGCGGGCATCGTCGAAGACGCCGCCTTGGGCGACTTCCTGGCCTCGCCCGTCTCGATCAAACCCGGCCAGCATGACGGCGGTGAAGCTCAATTCGTGGCGAACGCGCCTCGCTCGGCTACGTATTACACTTGGGTCCGCATCCGCTGCCCCGACGGCACGGCTGGAACATTCACCCTGACCGTCGCTGGCAAGGCCGACGCCTTCGCTCCCGGCAGCCTCGTGCTCGGCGGGCCCGGTGCTGGCCCGGAGCGCTGGCACTGGGCACCGGCCACAAGTGCCAGCGCGTTAATGAGCAGCAGGCTGGCGGCGCCGGCCGAGCCTGCCCCCATCGCCCTGGCCGCCGGGCTGGTGCGGCTGCGGATCGAGCCCCGCCAGGCGGACCAGTCGGTGTTTACGCCCGGCCGCTGGCGGATGGCCCGGCCCGACTTCAATCCGCGGCTCAACCTGCTGTGCCTTTCGACCGATCCGCGATATGTACCGACCGACGCCGATGCCGAAGAGGCGCTGGCCGTCAAGCCTGTGCGGATCGATCCTGCGGAGATGCGCGTGCGGCCCGAAGTTCTGCCGCCGCTGGCCGCCGCGGACTGGCAGCGATTGGGCAAGCAGCCCATCCCCGACTGGCTCCGCTGCCCGCGGTTCTTCACCAAGGACTCCTGGCGGCAGGAGCTGGCCGATCGCCGGCCAGGCGACATCCGGGCCATGGTCCGGCAGATCGCCGCCAGCGAAGGAACCGCTTTCCGCCTGAGCGGCTATTGGGGCGGCGACGCCTATTACCCCAGCGACGTTACGCCCCGCGCCCCCGGCCTGGGCGCGCTCGACTACCTCCGCGAGGCCACCGACGAAGGCCAGCGACTGGGCGTGAAGATCGTGCTCTATATCAACCCCAACGCCCTGTATCACCGGCATCCGCTGCTGCCGGAGGTGGCCGTACGGCGCGCGGACGGCCAGTCGGACGATTCGCCGGCGTACCAGAATCTCGACACCCATTACGTGTGCATCAATCATCCGCAGTATCGCGATTTCCTGTCGCGGCTGCTTACCGAGGCGTTCACCCGCTATCCGTTGGCCGGGCTGTACGTCGATGGCCTGACACCGCACCGCTGTTTCTGCCCGCACTGCCGCAAGAAGTACCAGCGGATGTGGGGCGAGCCCATGCCGGTGGCCAAGCTGGCGGCGTGGCGCAGCCCGGCGGTGCTGTGGGAAATGGTGGCTGCGGCCGAGCCGCTGGGCGATCCGGCCGACCCGCAGTGGCAGCATTACACCGCGTTTTTGCGGGAGAGCCTCCGCGAGGCAACGCAAGTGCTGGCGAAGGCCGTCAAGCGTTGCCGGCCCGAGGCGGCCGTGATGCTCCACTCCTGGCCCAAGCCCGATACGCTGGCCCTCTACGATGCCACACTCACCGAAGTCTATCTGACGCAGCCCTGGCGGTACCGGCTGTGGAAAACGGGAGAGCTGGCCAGCTATTCCAACATCTTCCCCGTGCCCGTGCTCTTCAACATCTATCTGCACGACCACGGCACCGAGGCCGAAGCCCGCACCAAGATGTTCCAGGGGCTCTCTGCCGGTTGCTATCCGAACTGCTGGAACGTGCTGGCCATGCAACCCGTGTTTCGCTTCATGCGGGAGAACGCCGCATCGCTCGACTTCGCCCGCACCAGCCCCGTGCCGTTCTTGGCCTTTCCCCGTAGCGTGACGCACGACTGGGTCCAGCGCCGCATGGCGGCCGAGCAACGCCCCTGGGACAAGGCGGAGAGCGATCGCTTTCTGACCGCATATGTCGGCATGTACAGTGCCCTGGTGCGGCAGGGATTGCCCGTCGTGAGTATGCAACGGAGCAACTTTGCTGAGCGGTTGGGCGGGTTTCGCGTACTGTGCCTGGCCAATGAGGCTGCCATGTCGGACCAACAAATCGCGGCCGTGCGGCAGTTTGTCGCCCGTGGCGGCGGGCTGGTCGCCACGCAGGAGACGTCGCTCTACGACGAACGCGGCAACCGCCGCAACGACTTCGGCCTGGCCGACCTCTTCGGCGTCCATGCCGACGGACTGCTGCCTCCGGCCCGTCGCGAGTTGAAGCGGATCACGCCGCACGCAGTGACGGCTCGCCTCGACGCCGCGGAGTCCGTGACACACGAAGCCTCACTGGTGCGCGTGCGGTCCGGCTGCGGAGAGATCGTGGCCCAACTGCGCCGCGCGGGCACCACCGACGAGCCTGCGACAGCCGTGGTGGTGAACCATTTCGGCGCCGGGCGGGTGGTCTATCTGGCCCCGCGGTTTGACATGGCCCAGTGCCGGCAGCTTTCACCGCTTTTCGAGCGGCTCCTCGGCAATGCTGTCCGCTGGGTGGCCGACGGCCAGACGCCCATCGAGATCGAGGCCGCCGGGCCGGTCTCGGCCACGCTCTTCCAGCAACCCGGCCGGCTGCTGCTGCATCTGGTCGACTTACAGGGCGACCCGGAGTATCACAGCGACGCGGTCCAACCGTTGGACAATGTCGTGATCCGCTGGCGGATGCCCAACGCCCAGCCGCCCCGGGCGGTGCGTGCCCTTTGGTCGGGCGCGGCGATCCCCTTCCAGATCGAAGGCGACCGCATCATCTGCCGACTGCCGCGGCTGGAGCAATACGAGTTGCTCCGCGCGGAACTGGCGAATTGATGGCGGAGGCGTTGCTGGCCTTGGAATTCCAGGGGCCATACAGGTTCACTCGCCACAGGTTCGCATGCTCTCCGTAATACAGCACTCCTTCACTTGCCAGCCGGTTGCATTCGGGCCACGTCGCCCTGCGCCGGCCCATTGCCGACCACACGCATTGTCTTCTCGCCCGCCTTGAACGGCGGGTCCAACTCGATACGCACACGCAGCGGCCGGGGCAAGAGCTTGCCCTGAGCGTCGAAATATCGGAAATAGGTCGAATGATAAGGAGCGTTGGCGTCGACCCATGTGACCAGCGTTTCCCATTCGCTCTTGCTCAACGTTACGTCCTTGCGATGGGCCTCCCCGTGGAGCAGCGTAAGGATCAGACGGCTGCGGTGTGAGCCGAATTGCCGGGGTTGGGTGATTTCCGTGCCGCTCACATGGCTCGACAGCGAGAGCAAGCCGTCGGGCTGGTAAATCCGCCGCTGCAAAGCCCGGAATGCGGCTGGTTCGCTCTTGTCGCGACGGGGAATGTCGGGGAAGACCTCGGGATATCCGTCGCCCAAGGGTGTCGGCTGGTCGCGTGTGATGCCAAACATCGAGCGGTAGGATTGCATGAAGCCGTAGGGGTCGTGCGAGGCGGTCAGGTCCAGGCCGCCCTTGGGCTCTTTTGCGCCGTGGCAGCCGACGCAGTGCCGCTCCATGATCGGCTGGATCATGCTCTCGTAGTCGAGAATCGCTCGATCGCCCCAGGGCGGCGGCACGGGCTGCGAAGGTTCGCGGCCGAAGGCCAGGCGGGTACCACCGCGGGGCGCGTAGCTCTTCGTCTCGTGGCAGCCCACACAGCCCCGAGCCTCACCCGGCTTGAACTCGATGTGCGTGCGCATGCGACGGATCTCCATCATGTTCTCGTCGAGCGCCTGGAAGTAGAGGCCGATGCCCGTGGGCACCTTGAAATAGGCCGAGCCGTCCTTTTCGATGGGCACGGTGCCCACGACCCGAACGGGCGACCAGGTCCAGTAGCCGAAATTCTCCACGCGGTTCTGCGTGCCGGGAGTCCAGCGCAAGGGTCCGCGGGGATCGTCCTTCTTGAACCACCATTGCAGGGCCTCGGAGATGCGCAAGTGGCGGACCGTTCCCGGGGCCACGCCTGCCATGTCGCGATTGACGTCGTCCAGGTAGCAGACGGCGTAGTCTTGTTGCGGAACAACCTTCGACGGCAGCACGGGTGGATGGGACCGGCGCCGGACCGGCATGGGGCCCATGGCGTCCATGCCCGGCTGACGATGAATCAGCTCCTTGTTGCCCCACACGTCGATGTAGTAGATCGCGTAGTAGCTCTTCCCAGACGCGGGATACGCATAGGCCACAAGAAAACCCTTTGCGGACAGCGGCCAGGGCGTGCGGTACAATCCGCCGCGGTCGGACACGCCCCCTTCGGACACCGTGGGCGACGTGCCCAGTCCACCTTCCAACGGGCTGCACCGCGGCGTGACATAGTGCATGGCGGCCGGATTGTTCGCCCCCGCGGCAGCGTCCACCAGGGCCACGGCGCCCTCGGCCGGGGCGTGGTGCCCGGTGGCGATCACGGCCAGCCACCGGCTGCCTGGAATGGCCCGCGGCTCGCGCACCGACTGTGGGCTGGCAAAGTGCATCTTGTACATACCGTCGTTCATCGTGCCGTCGGGATGGATGGTCCACAGCGAATGTGGCGAGGCCCAGAAACGCTCCTGGTAATCCCAGCGCATGTAGCCGATCTGGCCATCATTGAGGCAATGCGGATAGCGGTCTACGTCCTTGTTGTAGGTCAGCCGCTCGACCCGTCCGCCGTCGGCCGCCACACGGAACAGGTTCGGCAGCCCGAAGTCGGTGTACGCCAGTGGGGCCGCGCCGCATTGCGAGGCGCCGCAGCCGCGATCGGACGAAAAGACCACATCGCCGTCGGGCAGGTAGGCCGGCTCGCGATCACAAAAGAGCGGGTCGCTGGTCAGTTGCCGCAACCGATGGCCGTTCAGAGCGATTTCGTACAGGTGCGTCGGCTCGCTGCCATTCTCCCAGAAAACGCCGTCCCGCATGCCGACCACATGCGTCATTCCGCGATCGGAGGCCGTGTTGTCGGGCCGCCAGGACACGTGCCCCCAGCAGCCTTGATACTGCGGATCATCCCAATGGGGCTGGCCGACGTAGGCAAATACCAGCCGATCGGCGTCCCACCACAGGTCCATGGCCTCGACGTGTCCGGGACCGAGACGGCCGGCGATGAGCGGGCGCACGGGGGCGTCGGGAGTCAGGCCCGACTGGACCAGGATATCGCCGCCGGGCCGGCGTTCCTTGGGCCGGTCGTGGTTCTGCACAAGACAATCGGGGTGATTGCCCGGTTGCTTGGCATGCACGGTGAAGAACACCACCTGCTGGAAATCCAGATCGGGGCTGGCCATCACCACGTCGCGGACGCCGCGGCGAACGGAGAGCCAGAGTTTCTGCTGGCCTGCCAGATCGGTCGGCGAACTCTTGCAGTACTCGGCCAGTCTGTCGTAAGCCATCCGGACCGCGGCCAAAGCGGCTGACGCCTGCTGGCGTTGCTGCGAAGTGCCGGAGCGATCGATATACGCCGCCAGCCCTTCGGCCCGCCGCAGATGATCGTGAGCCGAGGCGCAGAGGCCCTGCGTGCTTTGAAACACGTTTTGGGCCCTGGCCTGGAGTGTGTAATCGTCGTCCAGCGATTGCTCGATCGAGACTGCGGCGACCGACCTGACCGCGCCCAAGAGCGTTAGAACGGCCACAGCGACTGCCCATGTCCAACGTGCCGTTAGCATGACTAGACCCCTTGATGATCCAATGAATGTCTCACGAACTCGGAGTCTTGAACCCGGTGAATTCGTCCAGCGATTCCTCGGCCCACTCTTGGCAACCGCAAGCTTCTTTGCCCTTTACGCTTCTGGTATCCTCGAAAAGTCGCAAGCGAGAGCACTCGTAGGGTGAAGCAGTGGCGTCGAGCGTCACAGTCCATGGTAACAGAGACTTGGATTCGAGGGAACCCGGTGAACTCGGCCTGCGCAGAGTTGTAGACCAGCCGATCGTCGGCCGGACCTCGCTGGCGTGAGCACATCTGGACGACCGTGGCAATTCGTGGGCGAGGTAGAGGGTAACGCCGGCGCATGTGGATTGGCTGGCTGTGGGCCTTCCCACAGGCCGCACAAAGATCGCCGGTTACTCAGATCCACAATTTCGAGAAGAACACCTCTGCAAGCTCGCGTCCGACGCGTCCGACGTGGAATGGGTCAGCGGGACGCGTCGGACGATCTTTGCAGGGGTATTCAAACGGAATGGCGGCCTGCCATCCTCCTATCCATCCGCCGCTGAGGCGGCTGTCCACTATGATGGTGTTGGAAGTGTCGCTGATGGCTGCCGTCCAGAACGACATGCTGGTGGTGACCACGACCAGTGAATCGGCAGAGGGGATGCGGCTCCAAGTGGCCCAACAACATGCTAATTGATGACGATCGACGTGCCGAGGTGGGAGTACGTCGCCTTGCCCGTCGCAAAATCATACATGTAGCCATCGAGGTAGTAGGTTCCCGCGGCGAGCCCGGCGGTGTTCCAACTGTAGGAGCCCGCGCCGTTGGCCGCGGTGACCCCGTCGATCTCGAGCCAGTGCTGGTTGGCGTCGAAGGGTGTGGCATCCGGGTCGTAGCCCAGCGTAATCTTGGTGGGCCCGGCCACGTCGACGTTGGCCGCCGTCCATCCAATCGTCACGCTCGTACCAGGGGCGAATGTTCCCGCGCTCGGGCCGATCAGCGTAAAGACGGGCGGAGCGCCGCCGGTGATGACGATCGACGTGCCCAGGTGCGCGTAAACCGCCCTGCCCGTCGCGAAATCATACATGTAACCGCTGAGGTAGTAGGTTCCCGAGGCCACGCCGGTGGTATTCCAACTGTACGACGCGGCGCCGTTGGCGGCGGTGACCCCATCGACCTCGAGCCAGTGCTGGTTGGCGTCGAAGGCCGTGGCGTCCGAATCGTAGCCCAGGGTAATCTTGGTGGGGCCCGCCATGTCGACGTTCGCCGCCGTCCACGCGACCGTGACGCTCTGCCCGGCGGTGAATGTTCCCGCGCTCGGACCGGCGAGCGTAAACGCGGGTGGAGCGCCGCCCGTGATAACGATCGACGTCGTGAGGTGGGAGTAAACCGCATGACCCGTCGAGAAATCATACATGTAACCGCTGAGGTAGTAGGTTCCCGAAGCCACTCCGGTGGTGTTCCAACTGTACGACGCCGCGCCGTTGGCCGCGGTAACCCCATCAACCTCGATCCAGTGCTGATTGGCGTCGAGGGCCGTGGCGTCCGGGTCGTAGCCCAGGCTAATCTTGCTGGGCCCCGCCACGTCGACATTGGCCGCCGTCCATTGGATTGTCACCGTCTGCCCGGCGGTGAATGTTCCCGCGCTCGGGCCGCTGAGCGTGAAGGCGGGCGGGCCGGAGGCGCTGGCCGTAATGACCAGCGACGTACCGAGATGCGACAAAAGCTGCTGGCCCGTCGAGAAATCATACGTGTAGCCGCCGAGGTAGTACGTTCCCGGAGCGATGCCGGTGGTGTTCCAACTGTAGCTGCCCGCGCCGTTGGCCGCGGTGACCTGGTCGACTTCGATCCAGTGCTCATTGGCGTCGAAGGGCGTGGTATCCGGGTCGTAGCCCAGGGTGATCTTCGTAGGTCCGGCCACGTCGACGTTGGCGGCGGTCCAGTGGATCGTCACGCTCTGCCCGGCGCTGAATGTCCCCGCGCTGGGGCCGGTGAGTGTGAAGGCGGGCGGAGCGCCGCCCGTAATCACGATCGACGTCGCGAGGTGCGCGTAAACCGCCTGACCGGTCGCGAAATCGTACATGTAGCCGCTGAGGTGATAGGTGCCCGAGGCCACTCCGGTGGTGTTCCACGTGTATGAACCGGTGCCGTTGGCCGCCGTGACCCCGTCGACTTCGAGCCAGTGCTGGTTGGCGTCGAAGGCCGTGGCATCCGGGTCGTAGCCCAGGGTGATCTTGCTGGGTCCCGCGGTATCCACGTTCGCCGCCGACCACCCAATCGTCACGCCCTGTCCGGCGCTGAATGTTCCCGCACTGGAGCCGGCGAGCGCAAAGGTAGGAGGCGACATGACCGTGAGCGTTCCGTTGACGAAGCTGAAGCTGTAGTTTTGCGCGGAAAGCGTGCCCAAAGCGGCCGTGATCGTGTAGTTGCCCGACGAGCTGCTGGCGTTGTCGGTGCTGGTCAGGCTGGGTGTGCCGCTCACGCCGCTGGTGGCCAGCGTCTGGCCGTATTGCAATCCGCTGTAGCTGGCCGTGAACGCCGGGTCGGCCGCGCCGTAGGCCCTGCTCTCGTTGTTGGCCGTAATCGTGAGCGGCGCCGGGGAGACGGTGAGCGTGCCGCTGACGTCGGTGATGGCGTAGTTGGCCGCCGTGCCGCCGGTGGCGGTGATGGGGTGTGTCCCAGCGGTAGCGGCCGCACCGGTCGCCGTGGAAAGCGCCACGCCGCTGACCGCCGATGGTCCGTCGCCGTTGTAGAACGTTCCCGTGACCGTATACGTCAACGTGGGATCGGAAGCACCATACACCTTGCCCTGGTTGTTGGCCGTAACGCTCAGCGGGGCCTTGTTGACAGTCAAATTGGCCGCGGCGCTGGTCGCGGCGTAGGTTGGGTCGCCGGCAAACCTCGCTACTAAACCGCCGGCATAACTCCCCGTGCCCACGCCGGCAAGGCTGGCAGCAGCCAGCGTGGCAACTCCATTGGCGTTGGTCGTTGCAGTTCCCACGCCGTTACCGTCAACACTGAACGTGACTGTTTCGTTGGGCACTCCGGCGCCGTCGGACGACAACGTGGCGCTCAGCGCGAGGACTCCCCCGTAGGTGGCTGCGCCTGAGGCGGTGAGATTCATCGTCGTGGTTTGACTGACGACGTCAATTGCCGCCACACCCGTTGAGACCTCGCGGATCCGATTGTTATTCACTTCGGCGATAAAGAGGTCGCCATTTTCATCTAGCGCGAGACCGGACGAACCGGCAAGCAAGGCTGCCACGGCGGGTCCGCCATCGCCGCCGAAACCCCAATTTCCGCCCGCCAGTGTGATTATGTCGCCGGTGGCCTTGACGACCTCGCGAATCCGAGTGCCCTCGGCAATGAAGAGATCCCCCGCGGCATCCACGGCGACGCCTGTGGGATAATAGAGGGTGGCGGCGGTGGCCGGGCCGCCATCGCCACTGTCGCCGCCGTATCCGGTCCCCGCCACGTTGACAAGGTTCCCGGTGGCCTGGAGAAGCTCGCTGATCCGATTACCATGGGCGATGAATAGGTCCCCCGCACTGTCGACGGCAACGCCAAGGGGACCGTCGGGCGGTTCGGCCACGAGCACGATATCGCCGGTGGCTTTGACGACCTCGCGGACCTGCATATAGCCATCGGAAATGAAGAGATTCCCCACGGCATCCAAGGCGAGGGAGGTGGGTGACGCAATCGACGCAGCGGTGGCCGGGCCTCCATTGCCGGTGTTCCAGTAGTTGCCGGTGCCTGCCACGGTAATAATGTCGCCGGTCGCCTTGACGACCTCACGGACGCGAGAATTCCCGTTATCTGCGATGAATAAATCGCCTGCGGAATCCACGGCGACGCCGGTGGGATGATAGAGTGAGGTCGCGGTGGCCGGGCCGCCGTCGCCACTGTAGCCGCCGGAACCGTTACCCGCCACGGTGATGATGTTGCCGGTGGCCTTGATGACCTCGCGGATCCGGTTGTTCGACGTGTCGGCGATGAAAAGGTCGCCCGCGGCATCGACCGCGACCGCTGCGGGACTGTCCAGCGCCGCCGCGGTGGCCGCTCCGCCGTCCCCGCCATAGCCAGGGGTGCCGTTGCCAACCGCCGTGGTGATGATCGAGTTCGGCGCTAAGACCTGGGTGCTGCCGGCCGTAAAGTCGAAGCCGTCGCCGCTGTACGAAGCGGTAATGTCGTGGGGCCCCAAGGGAAGCGATGACTCCACCAGCGTCGCGCTACCGCCCGAGATTGGGACCGGGTTGGGCTGCGCGACGCCATCGATGTAGAAGGTCAGCGTGCCGCTCGCGGGCGTGGCTACGCTGGGCCACGCTGCCGCAACAGTCGCCGTAATGGAAAGCGGCTGGCCGTAGGCGACCGAGATCCCCGTCGGGCTGACGGCGACCGTCGTTCGCGCCGGGGTGACCGTGAGCGAGCCGGAAACGAACGTGATGGCGTAGTTGCTCGAAGTCAGGCCCGCCGGAGTCACCGTGTACGTGCTTGGCGAGGCATAGCCGGTTGTGGGCTCGTTGGTGGTGAACACCGCCGCGCCGCCGAGGACACTGGAGCTTTCGCCGTTCACGAATCCCGCATAGGAGACCGAGAAAGTCGGATCGGGCGCGCCATAAGGCTTGCTGGCACTATCAGCGGTGATCGTCAGTGGGACGGCGTTGACGGTCAAATCAGCGGCAGCGCTCGTCGTAGCATACGTCACGTTGCCGGCAAAGCTGGCCGTAAGGCCGCCCGAATATGTGCCCGCGTTGACACCCACGACGCTCGCCGCGAGCGTGGCAACGCCATTGGCGTTGGTGGTTGCGGTTCCCGCGCTCGTACCACCGACGCTGAATGTTACCAGTACGTTGGGCACCCCGGCGCCGCCGGACGAAAGCGTTGCCGTCAATGCGATTGCTCCCCCGTAGGCTGCCGCGCTCGAGGCGCTGAGCGTCATCGTGGTGGCTTGCCCAACGTCAACAATCGCTCCCACCGAGATTTGGCGAACCCGATTGTCGTCGGTATCGGCAATGATGAGGTTTCCGGCCCCGTCGAGCGCGACGCCCTGCGGGTCTGCGAAATTTGCGGCGGAGGCCGGGCCGCCATCGCCGAGGGGGCCCCCTCGATAACTCGCTCCCGCGACTGGCTGCATCATGCCGTTGGCCTTGACGATCTCGTAAACCAGGTTCCAATCGTTGGCCGTGAAGAGGTTCCCCGCGGAATCCACAGCGACGCTAGAGGGCGACTCAAGGCATGTCGCCGTCGCCGTGCCGTAACCGCCATTGCTAAGGCCGCCGCCGCCGTTGCCCGCTACGGTGACGATATATCCGGTGGCTTTAAACACCTCGCGAATCCGGTTGTTCTGCGTGTCGGCGATGAACAGGTTCCCCGCAGAGTCCACAGTGACGCCTTCGGGATACCCAAGAAAGGCCGCGGTAGCCGGGCCGTCATCGCCATCGGGCGCCGACCATCCATTGAAACTGCCGTTGCCCGCCACGGTGATGATGTCGCCGGTGGCCTTGACCACTTCGCGGATGCGGTTGTTGTACGAATCGGCGATGAAAAGGTCCCCGGCGGCATCCGCCGCGACACTTTCGGGGTTATCGAGGGAGGCCGCCGTAGCCGCGCCCCCATCGCCGGAGTAGCCATCGATGCCATTTCCCGCCACGGTGATGATGTTACCCGTAGACTTGACGACCTCGCGGACCCGGTTGTTGCCAGTGTCAGCGATGAAGATATCCCCCGCAGCATCCACGGCGACGCCCCAAGGGGTGGTGAGTGACGCGGCAGTCGCCGGGCCCCCGTCGCCTCCCGGGCCGAAGCTGCCGTCGCCTGCCACGGTCATGACGTTGCCAGTGGCCTTCACGACCTCGCGGACACGATCGTTGCCCGAGTCGGCAAAGAAAACATCTCCCGCGGAATCCACAGCGACGGATTCGGGATGCGTCAGCATCGCGGCAGTGGCCGGCCCAGCGTCGCCGCTATAGCCTTGCTTGTTGCTGCCAGCCACGGTCGTGATCAGCGAGCTTGGCCCGATGGCCGAGGCGCTGGCGGCGAAGTTGACGCCATCGCCGCTGTAGGAAGCCGTGACCACATGCGGGCCCGTCGAGAGCGACAAGCCCGTCAAGGTCGCAACGCCGTTAACGGGCGCCGTCGGGTTCGGCTGCGCGGTGCCATCGACGTAAAAGGTCACCGTGCCGCCGCTGGGCACGGCGTTGCTGGGCGCGAGCGTGGCCACGGTTGCTGTCAGCGTCAGCGTCTGACCATTGGCCACTGAGTTAAACGACGGACTGAGAGTGACGGTCGTTGGAGCAGGGGCGTTAGCGATGGTCACGCTGGTCACGGCATCCGTCCCTGCGTAGGTCGCATCGCCGGCGAAGCTCGTCGCGACATAACAATTGCCCACGCCGACTCCGAAAAGGCTCACCGAGGAGAGAGTGGCGATTCCGCTGGCATCGGTGGTTGCAGTCCCCACGTTCGTGCCGCCAATGCTGAAAACGACCGCTTCGTTGGGCACCCCGGCGCCGCCGGACGACAACGTTGCGGTCAGGCCGACGGTTCCGCCGTAGGTCGCGGAGCCAGAGGCGCTGACAGCTATCGTCGTGGCTTGGGCGACGTGAGTCACCGATGCCAGATCGGGGACCAGTTTGTTGGCAACTGGAGATCCGAGTCCGGTGGCTTCGAGGTAGCCTGGCGGGGGAGGAGGAATGTAATCAGCTATGGCGTAGAAATCAGTCGATGGCAAACCGTAAAGTCCCGGCAATGTCTGGGACGCTCCATCCAGTGAGCTTAACTTTTGCGAGGCTCGCAACTGGTTGGCGATTGCCACCAGGCCCGCCCAGCAGGCCGTCGAGAGGCTGGTGCCGCCGACTGTGGTCCAGGGCGCGGCGCTCCCGAAATCGTAGGAATCGTAAAGGGCCATGCCCCTAAGTGGATCCGCGGAAAAGCTCACGTCGGGAATCTGACGGGATCTGGAACCTTGCACCGATGCCTGGAAACCGGGTTCCGTCTCGTGAATACTTGCACCGCTGCCAGCGCCGCCCCACGCGTTTTCCGAGCCGTAACCCCCGTCGTACACAACGAGCGATGTCCCTCCCACAGCTAGGACGTTCGGCGAGAAGGCCGGATAGTCGCCCGGGGCCCCATTGTCGCCCGTGGCCGCCAGGAAGGTCACGCCCTGATGACCGGCGGGCGTGGTGAAAGTGGCGTCGGTTGCTAGCTCTGAGCCCGTGCCATTGAGCGAATCGAGCGTCGCTTCCGGCCAACCGAAACTCATCGAAACGACCGACACCCCGGGCAGATTCCGGGCGGTATTGACCGCGGCCATCAGGTCGCTGAAGTCACCGCTAGTGGCCTCCACCAGGTCGATGCTGGCCCCGGGAGCCACGGCGTGGGCCCACTCCACGTCGAGTGCCTCTTCCCCTTCCCAACTCGTGGTGCCCGGGCCGGCCGGGTCCAGGCCCGGGAGCGTCGTGCCGCCGCTCTGGTTGAGCTTGACGAAGCTGGGCGGGTCGGCCAGGCCGAATTGGGCGTCGAACTTGTGCAGGTCGCTGCTGGCGAAATTGGCGGCCGAGGTATCGAGCAAGTCCGGATCGTCGTAGGCGTCGACGATGGCGATGGTCTGGCCCGCGCCCGTGCCGACGAGCGAACCGAGCGTGATCGAGTTGATCCCATAGGCCTGGCAGATCTGCTGCGGGGTGTAGGCGCTCGATGGGAGCGTGGTCGAACCTTGCGACGCGGCGACCTGCCCCACGGCGCCCGACACGATGGAGGACTGCTGCGCGGCGCTCAAGAAGAGATGGTCGGTCACAGCAGCGGCGCTGAGCATTGCCCGGGGCTCCAGCAGTTCCAAGCGGCATGAGCGCAGCCGCTGGGGATCCTTCCGCCGCGGCCGACCCGAGGAATGACTTGGCCGACGATTCCAACTTGACGGTGCTTTTCCTCGCCGCTCCATTTACGACCCTCCGCTAACGCAACACCAACCACATAAGGCGGGCCACAACGCGGTTTCCCTCGATCAGCGCCGCCCCGTGCTGCCCGGTAGGCAAAATCGCCAACCCTCCCCGGCCGCGTGTTACACCTTCCTCGTAGCATGACCACCGCGCGCAACATTAACAAGGTCGCGTCTTGCCGCGAGGAAGCGATTGCCGGAAAACCACCCTGCCGAGTGTAAACCACAAGCTGTCGAAAATCGCTTTGCGTGGCTGTTGTTAGGATCTCAGCAGTCGGCAGGCCTGGGCCGAAGCGCGATGTTCGCTGTTCTGCCGGGTACCTTTCCAGCTTGGGTTGAGTTCAGGTGATTTTGCCGGGGTTGACTGTAGCAACACCCGCGGGGCCGATATATCATCACGCAAGTGACCCTGGAGTGGTCGCAGGGCTACAGAACAGGGGAAGGAAATGCAAACCCAGTCACCGCCCACTGCGCCGCCGCGGCTGATGTCGCTGGATGCCCTGCGGGGCTTCGACATGTTCTGGATCGCGGGCGGGGCTACGATTTTCAGGGCCTTCACCGCCGGCAGCGAGAACCGCTTCTTGCTGGCCCTGCGGTCGCAGTTCGAGCACGTCCAATGGGAAGGGTTCCGCTTCTACGACCTGATCTTCCCGCTGTTTTTGTTCATGATCGGCGTGGCGATCCCCTTTGCCCTGTCCAAGCGGCTTGCACGGGGTGACAGCCGGCGGCGGATCTATGGCCACGTCATGCTGCGGGTCGTGATCCTGGTCTTCTTTGGGATGTTGATCAACGGCAACCTGCTGTCGTACAAGCCCCGCGATTTCACCATCAGCTACAGCGTGCTCCAGATGCTGGCGTTGGGCTACCTGGTGGCCAGCGTCGCCTGGCTGAACCTCAGCCTGCGTTGGCAAATCGCGGTTACCGTCGGGCTGTTGGTCGGCTACTGGGCCTTGCAAACGTTCGTGCTCGTGCCCGGCTACGGAGCGGGCGTGTACCAGGAACACGCCCTATTCGGCGATTGGCTCAACGACCAAGTCCTCGGCTCCTGGCAGACCCGCTGGCGGTTGGGCTGGATCCTGGGAATCATGACCCACGGCGCCACGGCCATGCTGGGCGTGTTCGCCGCGCAAATCCTGCGGAGCGGCTGGCGGGACCGGGGGAAGGTTGCCGCCCTGGTCGCACTGGGGCTGGCCTGTCTGGCCGTCGGCTGGCTGTGGAGCTACCAGTTCCCCATCATCAAGAATCGCTGGACGAGTACCTTTGCCCTGTGGGCCGGCGGCTGGAGCTACCTGCTCTTGGCCCTGTTTTACCTGCTGATCGACGTGTGGCGGCTGCGAAGATGGACGTTTCCCTTCGTGGTCATCGGCAGCAATTCGATATTCGTCTACATGGCCTGGGGATTGTGCAGCGGCGCGTTCAAGACGGTCGCCAACCGGTTCCTGGGCGGCTTGGCGACGTACAGCGGTCGGTGGCAGGAAGGCATTGAATGGGCGGGGACTTTTTTCGTCTTTTGGTTGCTGCTGTATTACATGTACCGTAATAAGACGTTCCTCCGTGTATGAACACCCAGCAGAGGGCGACATTGCCATGAAGCGTGAAATCGTACCCGTGTTGTTGGTATTGTGCGTCGCGTCGTGGTCGGTGGCCGCCGAGGAAGCCGGCCGTCCGATCGAGCTTTGCGTGCGGGCCGACGACATGGGCCACGCCCTGGATGTGAACCTGGCGATCATCAAGGCCCACACTGAAGGGATTGTCACGTCGGCCAGTCTGATGCCGCCGACGGCGTACTTTGACGACGCTGTAGCCCGCTGCCGGGCTCATCCCAACCTGGCCGCGGGAATCCACCTGACTCTGATGGCGGTGGTGCCGATGCGACCCGTATTACCGCCGGACCAGGTTCCCAGCCTGGTGGCCCCCGACGGCTTCCTCTACCGTGGCGGCGCGGATTTCAGCAAGGCCCGGCCGAAGATCGACGAGGTTGAAAAGGAGCTTCGCGCCCAGATCCGGAAGTGCCTGGCCACGGGCCTGCGGTTCTGGTATATCGACTCGCACATGAGTTCCGGAGGCGGCAAGGACCAGCCCGACATCGCCGCGTTGTATCCGCGGCTGGCCGCAGAGTATCGCCTGCTGTTCACGCAGGATCCCGACGGCCGGTACAGCGGCGCGAAGTTCGTGCCGGCATCGTTGGAAAGCTGGAAGACCCAGCGCCTGCCCGACGGCACGCTGGTGTGTTGGGCCGTACCCGGAATGCCGCCGGAGATTCGCGCGTGCTTCTTGCGGTCGCTGGAAAAGCTCCAGCGCGGCACCTGGTACACCGTCTGCCACCCGGGGTTCTACTCGCAGCGGCAGGCCGAGTCGGTGGCGCTGATCTGTTCGAAGGAAGTCAAGGAAATCGTCCGCGCCCGTGGCATCCACTTGATCAGCTTTGCGGACCTTTGGAAACGGAAGTATTCGAAGTAACTTCCGTCGCGGAAAGCGGCAGGAACGAACGGGCGATTGGCGATCGACCAAGCACCCCCGGCTTCTTCATGGTGCGAGCTGTTTCGGACCTGGCTGACGCGAACAAGAACAGCCAAGCGGTCGTGGGCTGGAGGACCTGCGCCGGCAATCTCGCCGCCGCATACACGGTCGCGTTGCTCCAGGACGGGCCAGTGCCGCTGTTGGAAGCTACCGATTGTTAGCAGAATACCTCTGCGATCTTGCGTCCGACGCGTCCGACCTGTCCGACACGGAGTGGCCTCAGCCGGACGCGTCGGACGATCTTTTGCAGACGTATTCCAACCGTCGTGCTGCAGTTTGGGCCCGAGCCAGGCGTGGGAGAAATCGGCCCGACGGCGGCGATCCGGCACATCGTCAGGATTCTCCGCGATCTGTGGACGCAGGCTACAATGCTACGTGGGTTCGCACAACTAGTGGCGGGGCTCCGGTGCCGGTTCCGCTCGTTTGGCATCCCAGCTAGGCAACGTGGCGTCGCTCACCCGCACACGAAAGACTCTCCCACGCACCGTCTTTATCCGGCCCTGCCAAGCGATGATGCCGTAATGCGAGGAAGCCGAGGCGTGAAATCCGGCATAGTCGGGTGGCAGGTGATCGACCAGACTCTCCAGTTCAAACGTCGTCGCATGCACACGGAACCAGGTATCGCCGGGCGTGTACAGCCAACCATCGTACGGAACCAATGTGCCTTTTTCATCTACCGCGTAACCGTTGTAATAGGGAGCCAACACCTTCGTACGCCGCAGGCGCGTTCCGTCTCCATCCCACTCGCACAAGGTGAGGCCGTCGGCGCCGGCGATCAGCAACTTGTCGTTGTGGCTGTAAAATGCCTGAGCAGTCCAACTCCGATGGAGGAATATGGCCGTGGGTGGCGGGTCGTCCTGGTAACACGCCACGGCCAACGTCCGCAGGTTCACCAGCAAGGGAGTCGACTTTCCGCGTCGGCCAATCAGCAATCGCGCGGTTTGGTTGGGAGGCGGAAGTTGGTAAGCGTGCATCCAAATCGGCGCGAATGCGGTTTCGGGATCACCTTGCTCCTCTTTCTCACCTGCTCTGTCCGGCGGCCGCACATGCGTGGCGTGGTGAAATACGTTGACGTCGGGCCGACCGCCTTTATAGCTGACCACCGCGCACCATGCGCGAAGGTCTTTGCCCAACGAGCCGACCGCCGCCACGTGGCCTGGCTCCAGAACATGGAGCAGAAGTTCCCTGTCGGCGGGTGGAAGCCCCTCGCGCTCCGTTACACGTACCGCCACCCGACCCGAGGGCTCGACGATCCAGATTCCCTGCAACCGTGTAGCGATCCAAATATGCTGGCCATCCCACTGAACGTCGCTAAAAGCGATTCGATCGTTAATGCCGGCTTGGCTGTCGATGAACACCTCTTCCAGTAGCCCCGGTTCGCGCATGAAGAGGACCGCGCCGCCGTTCCAGGCCACATCGAGCCCCTTGCCACAAGCCGTCCAATTCCTCAACGTGCCCATGCCCATTGGCGTTGCCCAAAGATGGCCCTCCAATGGCGACACCTGGCCGTCCAACTGTTTGACGTTCACGGTTAGGGGCTCGAAATGGAGTCGGCCAAAATCGGCCGGAGACGTCGCGGATTGTACGGGGGGCGCCGATGCGTTCCGGTAAGAGTGCGGTCCACGCCGCACGATCAGCGTGTGCCGTTCGGCTTGCGGCTGGTCCGTTGGAAAAAGACGAACACGCGGCGATGTCCCGGGCGCAGAAATCCCCGGCGGTTGATACGCGGCAGATAGTCGCGGCGACTCCGCAAGTTTGTTGCAGAAGTCGCGGTAGGCGGCATAGCACGCGTCTTTCCTAGCATGCTGCCACTGTCCGTCCCTCAACCGCATCTTGAGGGCCAACGAGACTACCGGGACGTCCGCAGGAATGATCTCCGCCAGCACTTCGTAGAGAAAGTCGAAGTGCTGGTGACAATCGCCTTCCAGGGGATCCCAGTCGATTGCGCACCCGACCCCGAATTGCACGGCAACTTCCCACCAGCGGCGCAGGGCGTAACGGCGTTTCCGCTCGTCAGTGACCACGGTGGGCAATTGGGCGCCAAGCGGCATTACCTGCCGGACGAAGTTCATGACCTCCGCTTTGTAGTCGAACTCAGTCGTGCATCCTTCTCTCTCCCTGAACGTCCAAGAGAGCGGACTTCTTACCGTGTTGGCGGCTTGTTGGGCCATCATCAATCCATCGTCGAACGTTATCAGGCGATTGCGAATGAGGTATTCCAAGTGTCCCAGCGAGAGCCGCCAGATTTCCGCCCGCTCGTTGATGATCACCTGCCGGACGGCCTTCCCTTCCGGCCCCAACGGCACCCGACCGCTAACGCTCTTCAGAATTCCGTAGTATTCGCGGAATAGCCGCGTTCGCTGCTCCGCAGATCGCGGATCCAGCAGCAAAGCCGCCTCGCGCAGCGCGGTGGAGGTCGCCCAATTGCCAAGCTCGGCAAAGTCGTCGGCACGCCGGGCGAGTGCCGACAATTGCTGTTCCGCCGACAAGAGCGCCGCGGGACGAAGATCCGCAGATTGCAGCACCTCTTCCGGCAGTTGTTGCCCGAGGTATGCGCCCGCCGCATCGATTGCCATGGGCGAGGGTTTGGCTTCGCGAAGTACTCGCTGGCCATTGCTGAGGCGAATACTCAAGACCACCTGGGCAGGGCCCTCCGGGGTGCGCGTGGTCCGATAGCTCCCTTCGATCCATAGCGGGACGATTCGCGGACCGATCTCGCTTCCGGAAACCTCCAACTCACGGCGGATCGAGTGTGCCTCTTCCGTTTCAATCACGACCACGCCAGTCGCGTTGCGCAAGGCGTTCTCCAGCAGTCCCGCGTAGGTTACCTGGAGATAGTCATAGCGGTGGTCAAAATCCTGTGAGAGGAAATGCGGCACGGCGACCATGAATTTGATTCCACCAGCCAGCCGCTGACGCGTTGACGTAACGATCGCGGTAATCGATTTGACCAATTCCGCTGATCGGCCGGGGTCGTAAGCCAAGCTCTCCACCGCCAGCCGCGCGCCGTACACACAGTCGCTCAGCGCCACTTGAAGCAGGACATATTGGTCCGCCCGCTTGATGGAGAGCAGCACGAGTCCGTCCGCACGCAGAATTTTGCCCAGTTTGAGGCGCTCCTGGGCGACCGCGTCGCCGAGAAGTTGCCGGGCCTGTTCCTCAGTTACGGACTGGAGCTGCTCGCGCTCAACCAGCTCAATCCCTTTGGTCTTTGAGAGGTCGGCGGTCAGCAGGTCGCTCAGACCCGTCTGCCGGACTTCCGGCGCAGCCAGGATCGCCCAGCGACGATAACCTGGCCCTGGCTCGCCGGCCGGTGCCGCACAAGCCAAGAGTACCAGCGCGGCGATTCCCAGTACCCCAGGATTCTTCACTTGCAGGGCTGATCCGTTGATCCGCATGACACCGCCGCCTCTTTGCGAAGGCTGGCTATCCGAGGCTCTGTCTTGGTGGCAGAACGGAAGCCGGTCCTCGTCACAACTCTCTCCAAGGGGAGAGGGATGGCCGCTATTTTCCGTGTTTCGCCAGCTTCGGCAACAGCCGTTCGGCAATGTCGGCAGCCGCCTCTTGCAGGGCGTCCTTGCCGGCAATCTGTTCAGTAAGGTCCACGACAACGGCAGTCTGGCGGTCGTTGGCCAGGATGCGACCGCTTCGCTCTTCAACCGCCTTGAGTTCCAGGCGGGCCTTCACTGAAATCAGGTTGCCGTGGCGCGTGGCGAACTCACTGAACCCCTTGCCGATGAGCAACACGTCAGCATCGCCCGGCCTGCTCGACTGGGGATCGATCACCTCGAAACCCAACTCCTTGCAAAAGTACGTAATCTCCGTTTCGGCGGCCGGGTCGATGGTCAACTGGCTCACGTGCCGCTCCTCAATCTCAACCTTGACCTTGGGAAGCTTGGCCTTGCCGAGTGCCTTTTTTATTGTGGCCAGGCGGTCCTCGCGGGTCTTCGGCTTGGCGACCAGGTCCACTGCGCGCTCTTCGATAGTCTTCGCCACCTGTTCGGCGAGTTGCTTCACCAGCCCGTCAAGGTTGTCGCGGACACTGCCGCTGACGCTTGCCCCGACGACGCGGGTCGTCTCGGTGCCGATGATCTTTGCCACCAAGTACATCTTGTTGTCGACTTGGAGCACCGAGCCGGTGATCAACACCTTGGCGCCGGTGATCTGGCCCACGCGAGTGGCCTCGGAGGGCTTGATCAGCCCGGAGAGGTTCAGCTCCTGCTCCTTCAATACCTTGTCCAGATCCTCACGGTCGACCAGATAGATCTTGGGATTGGCGACCAGGCTGACGAAGAGCAAATCGGTGACCTGGCTGCCCAAGCTGTGGACCTCTGCGCCTCGCTCTTGGAACGGAAGGATCGCAGCCGGATAGACATTCTCTGCCGCTGCCAGAGTCCTGGCCGACGCCAGGAGCAGGGTTGCTCCGACAAACAAAACTTTCCAGGCTTGCATCGCGTGTCTCCTATTCGGGGGATGATAAAGATAACGTGGACTTCTCGGCTCGGTCGGTCGATTCGAGAATTCGCAGAAGCAGATAGCGTGGCGTGGGGCCGGCATCCCAACAGCGAATGATTCCGAAGCCGCAGATGATGAGCCGGCCACCGCTGGGATAGCCCACGTCAATCCACGGCCAACCCTGGGTCGCCTCCGTGGGCCGTAGCGAGACTTGCCCGCGAAAGGCCTCAGGCCGCAATCGCGTGCTGACCGCATCTCCCTTGGCCGACCACCCTTCGATGTCCAGACGTTTGTCCAGTTCGTGAATGATATCGGCCTGGCACAGGGCGATGCGGGATGCTGCGGGAGACCCATCGCCGGTTCCTGGAAACGGAAGACTAGTATCGGCCGGCGACAAGCAAAGGACGGTGGCACCTGCGGCGGCCAGTCGCGTCATTGTTTCTGTCAGGCTGCCTGACAGTCGGACGCCTTCGCCGATCACAATCACACCCGCAGATTGAGTCTCCAGGCTTCGAATCCGCGTGCAGGGGACCTTGGCGTCCAGCAGCGTTGTGAGGGTCTTCCCTCCCGGATCGTAGACCGCGATGTTCAGCCGCTGGAGCCATTGGCGGCGGTCGGCAAACGGATTGCGGGGAAAGATCCAGAAGACGCGGCGGAACTCGGCGCGTGCTTCCCCGTGGCGGCCGACAAGCCGCGCGCGAAACTGGGTGTCGTAAATCACCCCTTCCCGCACTTCAGGCCCTTTGAGCGGGATCTCCACCTGCGCCGGCTTCGACGGGTCGAAAATCACTTGAATCTCGCCTGCGGCCAAGGTGTGGCGCTGCGCCGAGTAGGCCCAGGCCAATGTTCCCGACTGCGACGTGGGATCGTGCAGCATGAGACGGAGCGTCACTGGCTCGCCGCTGAAGCACGTTGCGTGCCCGTCCGGACAGAGGATCGAGCGATGTTCCGTCGCGGCCGACAGCAAGGGAAAAGCAGCAGCGGCCAGCAGCAAGACCAGGCGACTGAGTGAAACTTCTATTCGGCCCATCTGTATCTCTTCCCAACATGCCCACGGACTGGTAAACGCACGATTCCTCAGCGGGCGGCCGGCACGGGTCGCCGAGTTACGGCGACGCGTGAAACAGGGCACGGTAGAACACGATCCTTCCGTCGGGCGTGTTCTGCTTGGCGAGCAATCCGTGACGTCTCGCAAACGACCAGATCCGCATGTTCCGCGGGTGTGGCGGCATGTCGCAATAGCACCAGCAAATCGGCCTTGAGCAGCCGGCCCACGCTCGATCGCTCGGCCGCGGCGGCGGGGCCCAACAACGCCCCCAGTTCACGCTCGCGGAGAACCCGGTCGATCTCCGTGCGTTCCAGCCACTGCGCCTCCTTGTCCGCCAAGAGCGTTTGCTCCAGCAACGCACCGACTGGCGAACGATCGACATCGATGAGTGCCGCGGCCGGAAAGTCGGCCGCCGGAAGTGAACCTGCGGCAAGCCCTGTACCGAGAGCCAGCGCTATCGTCCCGCAGAAGGCAAGGTCGTGTACGAGCATCATTTGTTATGTATTGCCCCGGAAAACTCACATCTCTCCACAGGTTACATCCTACTCCGGCCGCCGTGAAATCGGAAGGGTTGGGAACCGATCGACAGACGGCGGCAGCAGTCCCAAGCAACATTGCGAGGCAATACTGGGGCACCGCCCCCGGAAACTCGTGCTTCTTCCTTCCAGATTCACATTTTTTCCATGCGTTTGACAATCGGAGTGTGACTTCGCGATATTGTCGAGAGAAAGGGGTATCTGTCCCTGGGCCTCAACGCCCCGGATAACCCCTCGGGACAACAGAATCTTTAACCCCACCACACTTTCTTGGCTGCAAGGTCCAAGAGGTAGGCTACAACCGAACCTCTTTCAGGGATGCGCCACCGACGCAAGTTAGGGCTCGGGCAGAATGGCCGGAGGGGTATCCCACCGATGCGCGCAAGGATGTTCTTGAGCAACGGTGTAGGTGACCGTGGAGAGTTATCGCATGAAAGGGTATCTTGACACGCAGATGCCATCCACCAAACTGGTGGGTGGTGGGATCTGGCACGGTCTTCGTTGCGAAATGGTTCTCAGGAGTGCCCGGCTCGAATTAGAAAGAGGATGCCACGATGCTGATCTCGGTCCGAAGCATTGCCTGTTGTTTTCTGGCGTGGTGGCTGACTTCGCTTGGAGCCGTGGCCGCGGCTGAAGGGCAAGCGAGTGACTCCCGCGGACCGGGCCGTGCCGGCGTTACCGTGGCAATCGTTCCTTCCTTGAAAGCTACTACACCGCAGGAAGTGGCTGTCGCAGTAGAACTTGTAGCCGATCAACTAGCTCTAGAGCTGGCAAACGACAGCCAACTGCGCGTGGTAGACCGCACACAAATCGATCGCCTCCTCCAGGAGAGGGCGATCAGCGACATCAATAGCCCTATCCTTGCGTACGACGCGCTGATAGGCGTGAGAATCGAGTGGCGCGTGGCAAACCCGACGATCATCTTGCGGGTCGTCGATTTGTCGCTTGGGAACGTGGCCGGCAGTCACGAATGGCCTTGGACCGGGGCACCTTCCGCCGACCGGTTGCGTGAAATGGCGCGGGCATGCAAGGAGTCATCGTTTCGCGCTCTCGCCGGTTCGCGAGGGCGACTGAAGGTGCGATTGTTGGGGGTGGCGACGCCTGTCAAAGTCGAGCGGCTGCAAGATCGGCTGCAATTTGCCCGACGGCGCCCCGCGGCACAGCATGGGGTCGAGACGCCGGAGAGCGTCGACCCGCTGCAATCGATGGGCGACCACTTAGCGCAGATGATCGAGGAAGTCGTGGCACGCGTTCCCGGAGTCTGTGTCGTCCAACACCTCGAAGCACTCAGCAGCAAGGAGGAATCCCTGCTGTTGTTGCTGGGGCAAGCCCGGTTGGCGGAGGGCCGGGAGTTCGCCCCTCAGGCGGATCGACTGCTGAGCGTCGAGTTAACCCCGATGAATGCACGAGGCAAGCCACTTGAGCGAGACAAGCCACTTGAGAATGACACGGCTCTTGAAATTCGCTTCCGCCTGACCCCGGATGGGAAACATGGCGACTGGGTGCAAGTGCAGGGAACCGTGGCTGACTGGTCGCAACTTGCTTCCCAAGCTTGTCAGTTGGCGGCTAGACAGCTCGGGCAAATCGACGCGGACACAACCGACAAATACGTCACGGAAATGATCCTCCGTCGCCGCCAGGCCGAAGCGGAATTGGAGGCTGCGATGCGCAAATTACCCCGCGGGTATGGCGAATATGATCGCGAGCGAGTTGCGGTCGCCATGAAACTCGACCCGACCTATGAGGAAGCTGCGTATGCCTTCGTCAAGTCTTTCGTGCAACATCACACCTTCATTCCTCTCGAAGCGGCCCCTGAGGCGTTTCGATACCTGGAGCGATTCCACGAAAAACAGCTCCCCGAGCGGTTGACGTGGGGACAAGCCCCAAAAAACGCGGAAGAAAGGCAAGTTGGCCGTCAACGTCAGCATCGTATGAGTGTTTTGATCGCCCTCAGCAATTTCCGTGCGGACAGACCCCCGAAGAACCGGCAAGAGCTGGAAGTTGTCCGCGAGATTGTCGAGATCGGTATGAGTGAAGACATTCACGAATTCTGTCCGAATTGCGGATGGGTAGTCGAACAGATGTATCGTGGCTGGCAGACGAGCGGGGTCGATCCGGAGGGTCTCCGGCTCTGGCTGGAAGAGATTCGCCGCCGAGCAGACATCTTGACGTCACAACTTGACCAGGTCACCCACCCTGATCCCCAGCGTTGGGTTGAAATTGGCCTTATGCGAGTGCGGTCGACGCTGGTCACGGCGGCCGTGGAATTGGGCAACGTGGAACTCGCCCGCCAGCGACTGAAGGAGTTTATGGCTTGCGGGGACTGGATCCACAAGGATCGAGGTTTCGGTGCCGATGCCCGAATCCTCCCCGCCCGAATGCTCCGCGAGACAATCGTGCGATTGGCAGACCCGGAATTACTCGCCAAGTACGACGATTGGCTGGCCGAGAAGAGCAAGGCGGATCATGACGACCGCCTTAGGCCAAGGGCGAAAGCGGGATCTGACTGACAGAGCTAGACGGATGGCGGCTGCGAGATTCGGGCTTCTTGCAGCGAGCCTACGGTCGGACGTTGCCACGATGCGCGATATACTGTTGAGCAAGAGCGCCGCCAGCTAGGCCCGTTCGAGCGGACTCGGTGTGCAATCCGTCTCGTGTCCGGAGCGTTCGCGATGCAGAGGACGAGTGCCACAGCCAACGGAGCTGCAGCGGGCCGCGACGGAAACCTCGATACCCGCTTTCGCTATTGCTCGTTTCTATTTAGTTTTTGTGGCCGAAGGCACGTTTTTTTGTTTTACTCGATTATGGTGGCTCGCGTTTTACGGCACGACCGAGTGTGGCGTGTCAATGTAGGCGAATCTCGCGGTGTGGGCTGACCAAGGCGTGACTTGCCGCGTTGATCAGCGCAGGGTATCCCTTGCATCGTCGTCCTCCCACGTCACTTTTTTCCGATGCCGCCCTCAGCCGGATGCGTGAGCCGCAGCGATTTGTCGGTCCACTGCGTGCGTTCCGCACAACGTTGACTGCTGAAGCGAAGTCGAAGATCATCACAACCCGGATCACCACCGCATTGACCTGAAAACCACCGCACAACGCACCAAAACGGGTAGCATGCCCGCCAAGCCCCTGGCGTCGCGTCTAGCGGCCTTCAAAGTCGATGGCTCTGGTTTGTCATGAAACACCGAAACTCCCGCCTACGGCCCTCCTGCGCTTCTGGGCGGACTACTGAGCGCCGTCTCGTGGGTGAGCAGGCTTCAATGCCTCTCTGGCTAGGCTGTTGCCGGTGAACGCCGTCAACCGGCTAACAACCGTGACGGCCATGTGGATAATCACGGTCCACGGCGCCCACCAGAGCTGTAGTCCGACCGCCAGCAGGCATCACCGACGTCCCCGTCGCGGCTGCTCGGTTCCAATGCTTTCCGTGTGCCGATCGCCCCTCCCGCGTGCGTCGGCGGTCAAGCCGTTCGCGCGTCGCCTCGGGCCACCTTGCCCTGCATCCTTGCGCCGTCGGCCCACGCCGTCGTGCTACGCCCGGATACGGCGATCAAGGCGGGTATATGCAAGCGTCGGGCAATCGCATGATAGCGCGCCCAAGAGCCCGAAAGGCTCCCCGCGGCGCGACCACCAACACTCGGCCTGGCAGCCGCACTCGCCTCACGAGTTGTCCGGCCACGAACATATCACGATCTCTTTTTTGCAGCGACCAGATGCCGGCCGCCGACCGAACGCAGAGCACGAACAGCGGCTGCCGCACAAAGTGCTTCAGTTCCTTGCGCGCCAGGTAGGCGGAACCGATGTCCGGTTCGGCGTCAAGCACCGCCCGCAGCGAGGCCACTCCCACGGCATCAAGCTCGTGCGGCACGAAGCGATCGGATGCTTTCACCTCATTGCGTTCCTGGGCGGCGGCAGCCGTCGCCGCCTGGTAGCGGCTCATGATCTTCCGCACTTCCTGGGCGCGATCGGCTCGGCCCAGAGAGAGGAAGTGCTTCGACAGCGCGTGGCAAGCGTCGGGAATCAGTTCGTTTTCCTCCTCCAGGATCCGCCGCAGGAACTGCTCTCCCTCGGCGATGCCGCGACCGAGCAGCGACTGGCCGAGAACCAGGTTGGCGGCGGCGTGGCCAGGCTGCAATTGCAGCAGCGATCGCAACAGCGGCTCCGCTACCTCCGGGCCCTCCAAATCGAGTTTCGCTCGGGTCGCCTCCCATAATCGTTCCGGGTTTGTGTCCGACGCCTCGGCGCCGTTCTGCAGCGTCGACAAACGATGTTGCAGCGATATCGTGCGGGCGTGTCGGGAACGCCACGCCTGTTTTACCTGCTTCTGCCAGTGCAGATCGACGTCGCGGCGGATCGCTGGCATGCGATCGCCCAGCAGAACTTCGGCAGCCGAAGGCTGCGTCACGGCCGGGAAACCGGCTGCCAGCAAAGGCTCCGGCGATTTACCGATCGCTCGCAAGCGATCGTGGAAGCCGGGATGCGTGTCGACGTTGTCGGTCAGCCCGCGCGCCGCCTGCTCCATCCACCGTGCGCCCTCGGCCGGCAAGGGAGGCTCCGCCAGAAACGCCGCCAGCCGCGCGGTTACGTCGGCTGGCGGCTCCGCCTGGACGCCCGTCAACTTCCAAAGCGCGGGCCAGAAATCGTCACGTAGCCGCCGCATGTGACAGTCGATACGCCAAAGCGACGCAGCCGCCGTCTCCGCGCCGGACCATTCGGCGGCGGCACCGTCGGCGGCATACTCATTGGCGCGCGACAACACGAATGCGTGAGCGTTGAACCGCGGCCAGTACCAGTCCAGGGTCCTCGCTAGAAAGCGCCGCGCGAGCCGCTCGGATCGGGATTTGGGCGGCTCGTGCAACCGCTCGAACACCTGCTGCCAGGTTTTCCGCAGCCGATAGATCCACGCCCCGAAGCGGCCGTGCTTGCCGGAGAGGTGCTCAAACTCATGTGCTAGCACCGCGCCCAACTCGGCCGCCGATAGGCTCTCCAGGAGCGGCAGTCCCAGCGTGAGAATGCGCCGCGGCCAGCCGAAAATGCCAAGCCGCGGGATCTGCTGCACGCCCGCGTTGAATTCGGCCGTGATCCAAACCGCATGGAATTGTTTCGACCAGGCCGCCGTGCGCAGCCGCGACAACAGCGCGAACAATTCCGGAGCCTGCGTGCGTCGGAGAACTACTCCCGGGCGGCGATCCATCTGCAGCCACAACAGGCCCAGAGCTTGAATCCCTCCGGTCATCACCATCAGCAGTCCTACGCCAAGGAACACGGCGGCCATGCCGCTCTCGATCGTCGCCGAAGCCAGCAGAAACATGCCTCCCAACAGCAACAATGGTAGGAACCAAACCAGGAAGATCGCGTAGCCGAGGACCACCAACAAAGCCATTCGCAGTTGCAGCGCCCGCGGCCGGCCGCCGTAACGGCGCTCGACGCGCTCGACCAGCACATCAAACTCCTCTTGGATCATCGGCGGCGGTCCTCGAAGGTCCCCTCTGCCGGCCCGGACAAAACCCTGGAAACTCCCGCTAGGGCAGCCACGCGAGAGCCTTCTGCACAAGCAAGTAGGGCGGCATGCGGCTCACTGCGAGCTGCCGCGCTCGCGCCGCAAAGGTCGCCCTTTCCGCGGAGAACTGCCAAGCCAGTGCGATGGCTAGCAACGCCTTCGCGCTCGGCTCCGCTACGACCTCGTCAAACTCCCGCAGGCCGGGCGGCTTCGCGCGGCGCAACAACTCCGCCGCTCGCCGGCCATTCCGCCCGACGCAATCCAGCCCCGCGCACGCCTTCTGCCGATACTGTTCCGCCTCGGCTGCTTCGCCCTCCGCCCGCAGCGAGATGCTCAAGCACAACATTTGCCACGGTCCCTGGAGAATTTGCTGCAGCGACGGATCCTGGATCGCGTCCTTGGCGCGTCCCAGTGCCAGAAGCCCTTGGAAGCGAAATTCAGGCGGAAGATTGGCGCTCGGCGCAGCCAGCCCTTCCGCGAGGAGGTTGAGATTGCCCAGGACGTACGCCGCCATCTGCCGTCCCGCCAATGCCAAACCGATCGTCTCGGGATTTGGCTGAAAGCGTAGCTCAATCGGCGAGAAATTCGCGTCATAAACAGTGAAGCCCATGGGCATACTTTTGCCCACCGGGTTTTTCGCCCGAGAACACCTCCCTGGCGGCCTTCACGAGGCCCTGGATGGTGTTCTCGGGTGAAGTACGTTGTGCCTCGCGGTGTTCGCGGGGCGGTTCGTGTTTCCAGCGACACGGCCGCCCTGCTGGGCGGCTCTTTAGCTTAGTACGTCATAAACCTACGGCCGTGCGACCCTGACAGGCTCGGCCGTCTCGGCGAGCCTGTCCTGACTTGCCACCGGGATGGCATATTGAAAACAGCACGAACAAATGTCGGTGAATCGATCGGACGAGTACGGCCCGAGGTGTCGTACGGAGCGATGGGCACCGGGGACTTGGACCCAGGCGACGGCCAAGTCGATCGAGTAAAGGTGGAATCACGAACACCGGCCCCAATGGGGCCTTCCTCACGTAAACGCTCCGCTTTGCGGGCCAAGCCAAAGCCACGCCCTATGGGCGTGGTCGACTACTGCAGGGCGACGTTCAGCTTCCCGGCATAGGTGTGCAGGGTGAAGGCGGCCGTCGTTTACGGTCGCAGCGGCGCTATCAGTGATCGTAAGGAGCGATTGTGGGTATAGTTGTCCTTCGAGCATGGCCCGGGTAAACTGAGAGACATGCTGTGTATTGTGGCTGGCGCGTGCCGGGTACAGCGAGGTGAGTAAAAACGTTCGCTGAAAAACGGCCCCAATCGTGTGCCGGCAGGAAAGACAATCGATCGAACTTTCATGTTGCCACGTCCGCTGGTGTCGCAATGAAGAACATCCGCTTTGCCGCAATTAAGGATATCCGCTTTGCCGCAATCATGATGTGGCCACGCATTGATCGTTGAACTCGGGAGTGCAACGACGAGAGGCGGGTATTGCCCGCGGGGTATGCTCGGGTCGCGCCGCCCTTACGTGGAGGAAAGTAATCTATGCCCTACACGGCCGAGATCAGCAGGACTACCCCAACCTGTTTCCTGTTGTTGGTGGACCAGTCGGGCTCTATGGCCAAGCCGTTCGGCGGCAAATCGGGCAAGAGCAAGGCCGAGGGGGTGGCCGAAGCGGTAAACCCCCTGTTGCAGACCCTCGTGGCACGTTGCACCAAAGGGGAGCACATTTTGGATCGCTACCTGGTGGGGGTGATCGGCTATGGCGCCGGCCTGGTCTTTCCGGGGTTCTCCATCGTGGGCCTGACGGGCGACGTGTTGCAACCGGTAAGCCGGATTGGCGCCTGCCCGCGGCGCGTCGAGGACCGTATCCAGCGGGTCGACGACGGGGCGGGGGCGTGCGGGAGCGGCACGTCAAGTTTCCGGTCTGGTTCGAGCCGGAGTCGGAGGGAAAGACGCCGATGTGTGCGGCGTTTCGCGCGGCGGGGGAGGTGGTGAGTGGGTTTCTCGCCCGCTACCCCAACTGCTTTCCCCCGGTGATTATCAACATCAGCGACGGCGCGGCGACCGACGGCAACATTGGAGCCGAGGGCTTGGCGATTTCGCGATTGGCGTCGACGGACGGAAACGTGCTGCTATTTGACATTCACATTTCCGCGCGGGGCGAGAAACCGATCTTGTTTCCCAACAGCGACGCGGATTTGCCGGACGAAAATGCACGGCGGCTATTTGCGATTTCGAGTTGCCTGCCTCCGCCGATGCTTCGCCAGGCCGGCAGCCTGCAAGCCAGCTTGGCGGACGGCGCCCGCGGTTTCGCCTTCAACGCCGATCTGACTGCGGTAATCATGTTCCTGGACATTGGCACGCGGGTAGGCGGGATTTTCGGGCTGTAAACCTCGGTTCGACGGAGTGGGGCATGGTGACGCCGGTTTCCCCTCGTAGTTTCTGGCTCCCGCGCAGGGGTTACGCCCCCGGCGAATACGAGGATGCCTTCGCCGCGGATACGGTGGCTGGACGGTTTGCCGTGGCCGACGGGGCAACGGAGGGCTGTTTCACCGGCCTTTGGGCCAGGCTGCTGGTCGATGATTTCGTGACCGGCGCCGCCCCCGACGTCAGCGCGTGGCCGGCCGCAGTGCCCGCGCTGCAGGAACGCTGGGCAGCGGACGTCGAGGCGCGGCCGCTCCCTTGGTATGCCGAGTCGAGCGTAAGCCAGGGCGCGCATGCGGCATTTCTGGGACTGGCAATGGCGGCCTCTGCGGACGACTTCTGCCAGTGGCAAGCGGTGGCCGTCGGCGACAGTTGTCTGCTGCATAGCCGAGGATCCGCCCTGCTCCGCGCTTTTCCCCTGGATCGCGCGGAGCAGTTCGGCAACTTGCCGGATCTGGTCGGATCGCGCGCGCCGAGCGACGACGTCGTCGCCAGGCAGCGTCTGTGGACGGACGGCCGGGGGCGACCCGGCGACCGGCTGTGGCTGATGACCGACGCCCTGGCCCAGTGGTGTCTGGCCCAGATCGAGGCGGGCGATAATGCTTGGGAGGATTTGGAGCGGCTGCTGACTGCCGACGGCGAAGCCTTCCGAGAATGGACGGAACGCCTCCGCGACGCAGGCGGTCTCCGCAACGACGACGTCACGCTGCTGGCGATTCCGCTCTGAGAGGCTCCCACGATGGCCTGGCCGAAAGCGACGGACTTCATTGAATCGGTTCAGGACCTTCGCGCTGCGTTGGACGACGAAGAATTGCGCTGTGGCGAGGTGGTGTGCACGCCGCTGGGGTTGCCGATCTTGTGGTCGGGAAATTTCGCCGATGTCTTCAAGATCCATTGCCCGGCGACCGGCAATACCTGGGCGCTGAAATGCTTCACCCGCCAGATCCGTGGCTTGCAAAGGCGATACCGCGAGGTCGCCGGCTGTCTGGGACAGGCCCGGCTCCCCTTCACCGTCGACTTCCAATACCTGGAAGAAGGGATCCGCGTCGGCGGCGGACGATTCCCGGTGCTGAAGATGCGCTGGGTCGACGGGCTGTCGCTCAACCAATTTGTTGAGGAGCAACTCCAGCGGCCGGCCAACCTCAGGCTGCTCCTGGACCTGTGGGTGAAGTTGGCGGTCCGGCTGCGCGAAGCGGGTAAGCGTTCTGCTGCTGGGACCGGGAACCACGATTACTCATGCGGCCGTTAAGGCTTGCAGCAACTGCAACACGCCAATCTGCTGGATCGGCGAAGAGGGACTTCACTACTACGCCTGCGGGGTTGCCGCCACGCACGACAATGCCAGTGCCCGCCATCACGCCGAGGTGCATGGATCGCTCCGAAAACGAGCGGAGATCGCGCGGCGGATGTTTGCGCGGCGGTTTCGCGACATTGATGTTCACGACAAGAGCATCGAAGAGCTGCGCGGCATGGAGGGGAAGCGAGTGAAGGCCCTGTATGCCGAGATGGGCAGCCACTTCGGCGTCACCTGGAAGGGGCGAAACTACAACCCGACGAACTGGCAATTGGCCGACAACCTCAACCGCTCCGTTTCGACCGCCAACGCGGCCCTGTACGCTCTGTGCATGGCGGTGACCCGTTGATCAAGTGCCCACACCCGTTCCGAATCCAGGCGATGGGATCGTTGCCGAACAGCAGCTTATCTTCCTGGTCTTGCTCCAAGAACAGGGCTCTTCCCTCAACGATCCGCACATTTGCTTTGCTGTGCCCGCAACAACTGAGCCGGTCACTGGGTGGCAGTCTTGTGATTCGTTCAACCCAGTCCTTGCGACTATCGATGCCCTTTTCCCCGAGCTTGATGGAGCGGCGGTCTACGTCGTCCGGCAGGCCGTCACTCACGATCACACTGGATAAGTCGATCAGCAACTGACGAACCTCGTCGTGGCACGCTTGCGGCAATCCAATCTTTTGGAGTAAGGCGGGCACCTCAATAATTGTGATGTCCCAAGGCCAGCCGGTCCGAAGGGGCCCTACGAAGGGAGCCGGGGTCTTGTTCACAACAAGCTGACTACTCTGGTCCTGCGGAAGCTTACTGCTTTTTTCTTTCGACATCACCTAGACCGCCTTCTCGAACACCGCCACGGCGTACATCCCGACGACCGCACTCGTGCTGTTGACCAGCACGTCGCCGCAGCTTCGATTCCATAGATCGCCCGAGTTCCATCACAACGATCATGGCACAGGCGAAGCCGATGTCAACGGGGGCCCCGTCCCCAAGACCATACCCATCATCCGAGCTTGTTCATGATCTCCTTCGCCTTGTCCCGGTCGATCTCCGCGTAGATCTCCGACGTCACCGCCGACGAGTGACCCAGAATCACACGGGCCACCTCGATGCCGTAGGCCGCCCGGATGCGGGTGGCCGCGTTGTGCCGGAGCTGGTTCGGGTGCCGACGGTTGGTTTTACGCCGCTCGGCAGCTACCCCATTTCGCGCATGACCTCGATGGCCTTCTCGAAGACGGCTTCGGCATAGACCTCGGCCACCATTCCCAAGCTGTTGCCCAGGACGGCCGCCGCCGCCTCGATACCATACTTTTTCCGCACCTTGGTGCCGCAGTTGTGCCGCAACCTGTTTGGCCCCCAGACGGGAATCTCCGCCTTCTTACAGGCTCTGGCAATGGCGTGCTCGTAGCTGGACTTGGTGTACTGTTCTCCCGGTGCCCTCTCCGGCTTGGTCTTGGGTTTTCTCGCGCGTTGGCTCGGCGTCAAGGGAGTCCTGCGCTGTTCGTGGCGTTCGGCACGGACTCGCGCCACGGCCTCCCTGGGACTGAATAGATACGTCGTGGGCGCGTCGGATTTCAGGAAAGGCCGAAGGACCATCTGTGCACGGGGACCAATAGCAATCCTTCGTACACCACCACGGTGTTCCGTTTTGTGGGTCCACGGCTTGTAGACCCACACGTCGCTGGTCATGTCCAAGTCGCAGGTCCGCATGTTGCGGATGTCCTGCGGTCGCATCCCGGCGAGTTCCTGGATCTGGATCATGGCCCGGACCACCATGCTGACCTTCGGGAGGACGGCGGCAACGTGTTCTTCGGGCACCGGCTTGACTGGCTCGGTCTCGCGGACGTCGAAGCGGCCCCGTTGCAGCCCCTCGACGGCCTTAAGGCCATAATAGGTTTCACCGGGTACGAGTAACTTCTTCGATGCCCAGCGAAACATGCGTTTAATTCTGGCGACACGGCTGTTGATCCCGTTCCGGGATAGGCCGTCCCCCAGCATCTTTTGTTGCACCACTTCGAGGGTGTCCGGCCCAAACTCGCTTGCAGGCGTCGAGCCGTAGAGTTGCCGCACCAGCCGAAGGGCCACCCGGATATTGTTCGTCTCCCCGGTGAGCTTCCCGTTTTTCCGGTAATACCCCTGGGCAAACCGCAAATAGGCGAGGATTAGCTCTTTGACCGAGATGCCGCCCAACGCCAAACATGGCTGGGAAGGCACCAGCGTGTTTCCTTTGGCAAGGGCCTCGGCGATGACTCGCCGATACTTCTCTTTACTCCTGGTCGAACCGTACTTTCCCAGATAGATCCGATGACCACCAACCTGGACAAGGGCCTGGCCGCTCCCCTTGTGCAGCCGATACTTTGGGACGTGAAACGACATAGGGCAGTGCTCCTTAGAGGTCGGAAAGGGGTAGAACCACCCCATTTCCAACGATCTCCAAGCCGCACTGCCCCACACAGGCAGGTATCCTAACTCCAGGATTCGGCAGAACTTACGTCAAGTGGGCGTTACGGGGCTCGAACCTGTGACCTCCAGCTTGTCGAGCTGGCGCTCTAACCAACTGAGCTAAACGCCCGAAGGACCCTCTAATCTGACACGCGAAAGCCGAATCGTCAAGATGCCCCCCACCCGACACGCGGCCAATATCCACGCATTCCCCCGGCCGCGCATGGGGTAAAATATGGAAAATGCCTGTCGCGAAGTCGTCTTCCACTCTTGATGGAACCCAACCATTCGGCCTATACTTGAGGCACAAGTGTCCCCCCACTGGGTTGCTGCGGGGGTTTTTTCCTGCGAACGGTTCGTCATGAGACCGATCTTCCCGTCTGGCCACGGTTGGTCTCGCTGCAAACCGCGCAGCGTATAAATTCAGGTGCCCTGGAGAACATGCTCAAAGTCATCCTGCCCGACCAATCTACTCGCGAGTATTCCCGTCGCATTCGACCGATCGATATTGCCGCCGAAATCGGCCCCCGCCTGGCCAAGGCAACCCTCGCCGCCCAAGTCGATGGAAAGATCGTCGGAGCAGATTACCCCCTTCCCGAGGATGGCGATCTTCACCTCCGCCTTCTCACCGCCAAGGATCCGGAAGCCCTGGCGGTGATGCGGCATTCGTGTGCCCATATCATGGCCCGGGCGGTGATGCGGCTATTCGACGGCGTGCAACTGGCGTTCGGTCCGACGGTCGATAACGGCTTCTACTACGACTTCCAGCTGGAACACCCGATCTCCGAAGAAGATTTTCCGCGGATCGAAGCGGAAATGGCCGCGATCGTCAAACTCGACGAGCCCTTCGAACGCGTCGACGAGCCGCGCGACCGAGCCATCCAGCTTTGCCAGGACCTGAAGCAGCCGCTCAAAGTCGAGCACATTCGCGAAGGGCTCCACGACCAGGAATCGGTCTCCTTCTATCGCCAGGGGGAATTTGTCGACCTTTGCCGCGGCCCCCACGTGCCCAGCGCCGGCTCGATCGGCGCCTTCAAGCTCCTCTCCGTGGCCGGCGCCTATTGGAAGGGAGACGCTTCGCGACAGCAGTTGCAGCGGCTCTACGCCACGGCCTGGTTTTCCAAGCCGCAATTGGACGAATACATCCAGCGGGTGCAGGAGGCGCGCCGCCGCGATCATCGCGTGCTGGGGCGGCAATTGGATCTCTTTACCATCGATCCGCTGGTGGGCGCCGGCCTGGTCCTCTGGCTTCCCAAGGGCGCCACCATTCGCCACGAATTGGAAACCTTCCTTTACGGCGAGCTGATGAAGAACGGCTACCAGCCGGTCAATACGCCCAACATCGGCCGGGTGGAATTGTACAAGACTTCCGGCCATTTCCCCTACTATGCCGACAGCCAATATCCGCCCATCCAGATGCGCGACAGCGAAGAGCAGTATTTGCTCAAGCCCATGAACTGTCCGCACCACATCATGATCTATAAGTCGCGGCCGCGGAGCTACCGCGAGCTGCCCTTGCGGCTGGCCGAATTCGGCACCGTCTATCGCTTCGAACAATCCGGCGAGCTTAGCGGCATGACCCGCGTGCGCGGTTTCACCCAGGACGACGCCCACATCTTTTGCACCGAAGAGCAGGTGGCCGACGAGTTCCGCGGCTGCCTGCGGATGACGCAAATGGTGTTGAAGACGCTCGGCCTGGACGATTACGAAGTGCGGCTGAGCTTTCGCGATCCCAAGAGCGACAAATACGTGGGCAAGCCCGAGGTTTGGGATCGGGCCGAGGCGGCCCTGGAGTCGGTTTGCCGCAGCATGGACCTGCCCAACCTCCAAATCGCCGTGGGCGAAGCGGCCTTCTACGGCCCCAAGGCCGACTTCCTGGTCCGCGATTGCATCGGCCGGCAATGGCAACTGGGCACGGTCCAACTCGACTACAATTTGCCCAGCGCCGAGCGCTTCGACCTGGAATACATCGCCGCCGACAACCACCCCCACCGCCCGGTGATGATCCATCGCGCCCCCTTCGGATCGTTCGAGCGGTTCGTGGGCATGCTCATCGAGCACTTTGCCGGCGCGTTTCCGCTGTGGTTGGCGCCGGAGCAGGTCCGGGTGGTGACGGTCAGCGAGAAGTACGAGCCCGAGGGTCGCCAGTTGGAGCAACAGTTGACCGCGGCCGGTTTCCGGGTTGCCGGCGACTACCGCGCCGCGAAGATCGGGGCTAAAATACGCGATGCGCAGTTGGAGTTGACCCCCTACATGTTCATCGTGGGCCGGGAAATGGCCGAAGGGAAGGTCTCGGTGCGGGACCGCCTCGAGGGCGACCTGGGGCCGATGGCGATCGACGCGGCGCTGGCCAAGCTCCAGGCCGAGGTCGCCGCCAAGACGGTCCGCCAGGTCGCAAAGACCTCGGCCGGGATGGGACAGCGGGGCGAGGAAAATCTGTATTGAGTGTTCAGTGTTCCGTGTTCGCTGTTCGGCAGGCGGCTATGGCGAAAAACGCCGCTATAATCTGAATGCGGAACACGGGTAACTGAAAACTGAAAACTTGAAAGAGGAGGACATTGGCTATCGAATCGAAAAAGCACAGGATCAACGAGCAGATCCGGGTATCGTCGGTCCGGGTCATTGGCGCCGACGGCGCTCAACTTGGGATCATGACCACGACGCTGGCCCTGACGGCGGCTCGCGAGGCCGACCTGGATTTGGTGGAAGTGGCGCCCACCGAAACCCCGCCCGTCTGCCGCATCATGGACTTCGGCAAGTTCAAGTACCAGCAAAAGAAGCGGCAGCACAAGACCTTCACCCACCAGACGAAGATCAAGGAGATCCGCGTCCGTCCCAAGACCGGTGACCACGACATCGAGGTGAAGGTCAACCGGGCTCGCGAGTTCTTGACCCACAAGGACAAGGTCATCGTCTCGGTGATCTACCGCGGCCGCGAGCTGGCCCATCTTCAGGAAGGGCGCAAAGTGATCGACGAGATCCTGGCCCAACTGGCCGACATCTCGCGCGTCGAGGCCACGCCGATGCAGCACGGTCGCCGACTGATGTGCACGTTGGCGCCCAAGTAGCGCGATCGGCCCAGGTGGGTTGATCTTAGGCCGGAAGAGTCGGGGGGGGCCGGCTCGCAGTGCTTTGTTTACTGACGCTGCACCCCACCTGCGTGTTATGTTACACAACTCCGCACATACTACACAACGCGCCCCAGCCGCCCAGATACCGCCGCGCAACTGCGATCCGGGCCTGTAGATCGCGATTTTTTGACCGTTTCGACGAACCCCCTTTGCCGCTGCGGCCCCATTTTTTATAATGGGCGATTCTCTCCTTCGAGACGGACCGCGACGGGGGGGAATTGTTCGCATCGCCAACGGTCACGAACGAAACAGACGTTTCCCTATTGCTGCGGTTTGGACCAATTCAAACCGCGGAGAGCACAAAACGACTATTATGCCAAAGCAGAAGACCCACAAGGGCACCAAGAAGCGGTTTCGCGTGACGGCCAACAATAAGGTCAAGCATCGCCCCTCGGGAACCAGCCATCTGGCCACCCGCAAAACCCACAAACAGAAACGCATGCTCCGCGGGACCCAGCCGGTGTCGACGGTGGCTGCCAAGCGGGTGCTCAAGGCGTTGCACGTCGACTGACGACGTGCCGGCGCGGCGCGAAGCCGCGCCAACAAACGGTGCGGGACGGGCATGAGAACGCCTTCCAACCAACTTGGAAGGGGCCTTGATCTCGCGGAAAACCATAAAGGTGGATCATGAGAACCATTAAGGGCGCCGCACGCCGCCAAGCCAAACGCCGCATGCTGAAGAAGTGCAGCGGCTTCGTCGGCGGCCGGCATCGTCTCTATCGCATCGCCAAGGAAACCTTGGTGCGGGCCGGCGTCTATGCCTTTCGCGATCGCCGCGTCCGCAAGCGGACCATGCGGGAGCTGTGGATCATTCGTCTCAATGCGGCGGCCCACGAGCATGGCCTCCGCTACAGCCAATTGATTCACGGTCTGAAGGCGGCCAATATCGGCCTGGATCGGAAGATCCTCTCCGACATGGCGATCCGCGACCCGGAGGCCTTTGCGCAGGTCGTCGCGCTGGCGAAGGCCGCGATTCCCGCAACGGCCAGCGCTTAGCATCCAAGATCATGGCTCTCGCGGAATTCCTGGCCGAATTGGACGAGCTGGCCCGGCAGGCGATCGCAGCGTTTGACGCGGCCGCCGATGGCGGCGCGCTCGAGGCGGCCCGCGTCCAATTCCTCGGCGCCAAGAGCGGCCGGATCAAGGAAGTCCAAAAAGGGCTGGGAAAGATCGACAAGGCCGACAAGCCGCTGGCCGGCAAGCGGTTCAACGAGGTCAAGGCGCAGGTCGAGTCGGCAATGGTAGCGGCCACCGGGCGGTTGACCGCGAGGGCGCAGCCGGTGGTGCAAGCCACGGCCCACGATCCCAGCGTGCCCGGCGTGCGTCCCCAGCTCGGACATCTGCACCCCCTCACGCAGACCACCGAAGACCTCAAGGAGATCATGGGGCGGCTTGGCTTCACCGTGGTCGAAGGGCCCGAGGTCGAAGACGAGTGGCACAACTTCGAGGCTCTCAACATCCCCCTGGACCATCCCGCGCGGGACCCGCTGGAGAACTTCTACCTGGCCACGGCGGAGGTCGCCGCAACCGGGTGGCACGTCCCTGAGCGCAGCGAAGGGCGTGGTCGCCAGGTGCTGCTTCTCCGCAGTCAAACCAGTACGGTGCAGATTCGGGTGATGGAAAAGACTCCGCCCCCGGTGCGGATCATCTCGGTGGGCCGGGTGTATCGCCCCGATACGGCCGATGCCACCCATTACCCCATGTTCCACCAGATCGAGGGCCTGCTGGTCGATCGGCGCATCACCATGGCCGACCTGAAAAGCGTGCTGCGGTTGTTTGCGGCGAATTTCTTCGGCGGCGACGACGTCCACATTCGCTTCCGCCCCTCCTTCTTCCCCTTCACCGAGCCCAGCGTCGAGGTCGACATGAGTTGGCAGGGGGGCTGGCTCGAGATGGGCGGCGCCGGCATGGTCGATCCGGCCGTGCTTCAGGCCGTGGGCTACGATGCCGAAGAGTTCACCGGCTTCGCCTTCGGCCTGGGAGTCGAGCGAATCTGCATGAACCGCCACAAGATCACCGACATCCGCGAGTTCTACAAAAACGACGTGCGGTTCCTCCATCAATTTTAGATTTTCGCTTTTGGATTTGCGATGGGAACGTAATTCCGAAATCCAAAATCTAAAATCCAAAGTCCATAATCGCCCATGATCGTCTCCTGGAATTGGCTCAAAGACTACGTGCCGCTGGACATGTCCGTCGCCGAGTTGGAACGGCGGCTGATGATGGCCGGGCTGAATCACGAACGGACCGAAGAGATCGACGGCGACCTGGCCATCGACCTGGAAGTGACCAGCAACCGCCCCGATTGCCTGGGCCACCTCGGCATCGCCCGCGAAGTGGCCGTGCTCTGGCAGCGGACGCTCGCGCTGCCCGCCGCCGATCCGCCGCAGAAGCGGGTCACCGCCGGTGAGCTGATCGACGTGCGTATCGATTGCCCCGACCTTTGTCGCCGCTACACGGCCCGGGTGATCCAGGGCGTCCGCGTCGGCCCCAGCCCCGACTGGATGGCCCGCCGCCTGGAGACGCTCGGCATCACGCCCATCAACAACATCGTCGATATCAGCAACTACGTGATGATGGAGTGCGGCCAGCCGCTGCACACCTTCGATTTCGCCAAGCTCCACGGCCGCGAGATCATCGTCCGCCGCCCGCGGCCTGGCGAGACCATCGAAGCCATCGACCACAAAACGTACAATCTCGGCCCCGAAATGTGCGTGATCGCCGACGGCCGTCTGGCGGTGGCCATCGGCGGCGTCATGGGCGGGGCCAAGACCGAAATCTCCTCGCGCACCACCGCGGTGCTCGTCGAGGCCGCCGAGTTCGACCCGGTCTCCATCCGCAACACGGCCCGGCAGCTCAATTTGCACAGCGATTCGTCGTATCGCTTCGAGCGCAAAGTGGACCCCGAGGGCATCGATTGGGCCAGCCGCCGCTGCTGTCAACTGATTCTCGATCTGGCCGGCGGGGAGCTGGCCGCCGGCGTGGTCGACGTGGGTTGCCCGCTACCGCCGCGTAAGCCGGTCGCGCTCCGCTATGCCCGGCTTCCCCGGGTGTTGGGCATCGAAGTCGCCCCGGAGCGTGTGCGGGCGATCCTCGCGGCGCTGGGTTGCGTCGAGGTCGAAGCCGCCGCCGCGCAGCTCACGGTCGTCCCGCCCAGTTGGCGCCGCGATCTCACCCGGGAAATCGATCTGATCGAAGAGGTCGCCCGAATCCACGGCTACGAACAGATCCCCGAGGACGTGCTGGTGCCCATGGCGCCCTCGGTCCGCAGCCGCGAGGATCGGGTGATTGCCAAGATCCGCCACGTGCTCACCGCCTGTGGGTTCGACGAGTCGCTCACTTTGAGCGCGGTCGACGAGGCCACTTCGGCCGCCTTCAGTCCCTGGACCGACGCGGAGCCGCTGGTCAGTTGCACACCCGTGCTTCGCAGCGCCGATCGCTTGCGCCGCAGCCTGGTTCCCAGCCTGCTCAACGTGCGGCGAACCAACCAGTCGCTTGCCAATCCCGACATCGAACTGTTCGAGATCGCCAAGGTGTACCTGCCCAATGTCTCCCCTCGCCCCAGTGCGGGAGAGGGGCCGGGGGTGAGGGAGGATGTCTCCCCTCGCCCCAGTGCGGGAGAGGGGCCGGGGGTGAGGGGGAGCCATCTCCCCGACGAAGAGCCGATGATCGCGCTGACCAGCGGGCGCGACTACGCCATCATTCGCGGTGCGGTCGAGGCGATCGTCGAAGCCCTCAATCCGGCGCTGCGACTCGAGGCCGTCAACGTTGACATCCCGCTCTTGGACCCCGGCCAATCGTGCCAGTTGCGGCTCGGGGGTGAAGTGTTCGGCTACCTGGGCCAGTTGCGCGGCGAAGCCCTCAAGGCGTTCGACCTGCGCGGCGCGTCGGTGGTGGCCGAGCTACGGCTGTCGCTGCTGGTGAAGCTGGCCAACCTGGTGCCGCGGAGCGAGCCGCTGCCGCCCTATCCCGCGGTGGATCGCGATCTGAACCTGGTGGTCGACGAGTCGGTTCGCTGGGCCGACGTGGCGGCGACGGTCGAGGAAACCGCGCAGCCCTATTTCGATGCCCTGGCCTATCGCGACACCTATCGCAATGCCGAGCGGCTCGGCCCGGCGAAGAAAAGCCTGCTGATGACGCTCACGCTTCGCTCCGCCGACGGCACGCTCACCAACCAGGAGGCCGACGCGGTGCGCGAGGCCATCGTGGCCGCCTGCGCCGCGAAGTTCGGCGCTCAGCTCCGGGCGTAACGTCTCCCCTCGCCCGCTTTCGGGAGAGGGGCCGGGGGTGAGGGCGTAGGGTGGTTGCTTGCAACCACGCGGCCCTGGTGGCACGTCCCTGAGCGCAGCGAAGGGCGTGGCCTCGGTGCAGGGCGGGTCGAGCGCTGCGAGCACCACCAATTTTGCCGTCCCCGGTGGGCCCGGCTATAATGCCATCCTGCGGCCTTACTCGCATCTGCGCGGGTTCTCGGGAGGGGGAGCCGTGACCGAAGCATTCGATCCTTATCATCGCTGGTTGGGCATCCCGCCCAAGGATCAGCCACCCCACTACTACCGGCTGCTGGGGCTCGATCTTTTCGAGAACGACGGCGAGGTCGTCGTAGACGCCGTCCAACGGCAGATGGCCCACGTGCGGACCTATCAGTTGGGGCCAAATTCGGCAATGGCCCAAGAAATCCTCAATGAACTGGGCGCCGCAAAGGCTTGCCTGCTCAATCCGCAAAAGAAAGCGCTCTACGACGAGCAGTTACGGAAAGAACTGAACGCCCGGGTCGCCACTGTCGAACCACCACCGCTGCAAGCCGCCGTTCCACCGCCTCCCTCGACGCCACCAGCAGCCCAGCAACCTCGGCAGCTCGTGGCCGCCGCTGGGACCGCTGCCGTTCTGCTTTGCCTTGCCCTCGGCGCCATCCTCTTTCGCGGCGAAACCAAGCGGAAGATTGTGCCGGCGGAAACGGTGGGCGAACGTGCGCCCGCTGTTCCGCCGCCGCTCCCATCGCCCAAAGTGCCTCCGCGGACCGCCGTCGAACCCATGCGTGTCGCGGCGGAAGACGCAGCACCGGCCCACGGTGCGGGCAGACTGCCTAAACCCGAACTGGATCTCGTTTTCGAACCTGGCGGAGTCTTCGATATCGCGGGTCACGCACGGCTGGTGGTCTCGGGGAAGATCATGCCCGTGGCGGGACTGGGTCGACGACTGGCGGGCAGATTTGAAAATGCGTGCATCACGCTCGGCGCGGTCGGCATGGGCACAAGTCCTTTCACCGTCGAAGTCCTCGCCCGCCCTGGCAAGTCGATAGGCACCGCGCAAATGTTCCTTTGCTGGCAGAAAAGCAACGACCGCGTCGGATTCTATTTTGCCCGGCGAGGCGACGCCGTGCGAGTGGCTTATCCGACCGAATCGGGCGTCGCGAAGATCGACTGGCCGATTACCTATGAGCCCGCGCGGTGGTACCACCTGGCCGCCGTGCGCGACCTGGATGGAGTTTACGTCTACGTCAACGGCGAGAAGGCCTTTGCCGGGAAACCGGCGATTGCCGATCTCCCCACCAAGGCCTACCCTCTCACGATCGGCGACAACAGCGTGCGGCATGCCCCTTACACGGGCGACCTGCAATTCGTGCGGTTGTATCGTGCCGCCTTGACGCAAGAGCAAGTCCGCATCCGCGCAGCACTTGCTCTCGGCGGCAAAAGATGAGCCTCAATGCCGCCGCTTCACCGCCACTTCCACCAGCCGCGGCGCATCGGGTGCCACTGGCTCTGCCAGTGCCTGCTTTCTGGTTGGTCACCCGGGCGTAGGGTGGTTGCTTGCAACCACGCGGCCGTCCCAGCCGCTGGGTGCCACTGGCTCCGCCAGTGCCGCTTTCTGGTTAGCCGCCGGGTGCCACGGGCTTGCCCGTGCCGTTCTTGAAGGCTCTTGCACGATGCCCATCGATGAAACGTGTTCAAAAAACCCGCTACCGCGACAGCCGGCTGGGAATGCACTGGCAAGCCAGTGGCACCCGGCGCTGGACGCAATGTCATCGGGCTACTTCCGTATTTCCACAACCTTCAACGGAAGAAATGAATCGACCTTGCGCTCGACCACGTAGGTCCCCATTACGGCCCCGATCGTGACTCTTGGCAAATCATCCTCGAAATAGATATGGTACGGCATCTGATACAGGGCCTTCTCAATACGTTCACGCTGACGTGGTTCGATGGCTTGAAGAAACTGCTCGAAATGCGCGGGGTCAGCATCAAAGGACGCACAGTAGGGGGCCCCAAGCTCAAAACAGGATGTCAGACTGAATAGCTCGTCATTTGCCTTGCTTACATGGCCGATTTCCAGCGCCAGGAAATACATGATTTCGAAGTCGGTATACCCCAACTTCTTCAGGGTCAGCCCGAAGTCAGGTAGATACTGAAGGGCCTGCGGATTTGTGAACGACAGCGGGGACAAAAGATCGCTGACCTCAATCCACCGCGCATCAATTTGCCTCAGGTCGATCGCAAGACGCGGTTCCACCTCGCTGATATGAAAGACCACCAGTTCGCGGCCGTTGCAGAGGCCGTAGAACGGAACTCGCACATCGGGGTGAATAGCGTAGCTATACGCCTGCTCGACATTCTTTCCTTTCCGAATGTCCTCGCCTGGCGCTTTGGCATCAAGAACCCAGGCCTTCTTCCCCGCCGGGGCCAACTGATAGTCCGAGATGATATTTACTTTGTAGGCTTTCGTGCCGATGTGAACAAACGGATGAACGAGTGGTTCACTCCGAACGATCTTGTGTTCGCCCGTAGCACTGTAGCCTAGCCGTTCCAGGACGGGTACGATCAGTTCTTCCCTAACGCTATCCTCTTTGAACAGCTTATCGTCGAGCACCTTGAAGTCGAACTTGTCGAACATTGGCCCTTCCCCGCAGTCGCCCTCTTCCCCGCCGAGGTGCGGGGGCTTCAATTTTCATTGTCGGGATTTTGGGTGCATCGAGCAAGGGGGCGACGGTCCCTTCAACCAATCGCCGGGTGCCACAGCTGGCTTTCCCGGCAGTGCCTCCTAGTCCCGAAGAGCACCCGGCCCGTTCGCATCGAAACTCACAGACGGATCGTTCCCGTTTTTCGACGAGGAAACACTGCTGGGCAAGCCAGCAGCGGCACCTAAGCCCAACCCGCGTCGGCAGTGCCACCCGCCGTAGTTGCGCGCGCTACGTGGCCGACGACACAGGTCGCCACTCCTCACGGTGAAGGCCATTGAACCGTCCGAATCAGTCTCATCATCTCGTCGAGATCCCTCTTGTCGTTCAACTCGCACCGTAGACCCGCCCCCAGTTGTGGAAAACCGGCGCAAAGGATACGCGTTCCTCGAAGAGAAGTGAGGGAGTATTCCATCCTCAGCCCGTTGTGTTCCTCGTGCTTCCGCCACTCAAAAGGCCCGTTTGAGTAATCGGTGTGGGAGATCCACGGTCGGTGTTCGATGTTAAACTGGAGTTCTCGTCCGCCCGGCAAAATGAATGCCCCGCAATACGAATCAAAACCTTGGCCAAACCTGAGCCGACTTCCGGGGGGCAATTCGATTGAAAATGCGTTTAGTACCGTAACGTGACCGCCAATCGGCCGGTTCAGGTGCCAAATCACGAGACCGTACGAGATGACGTAAGACAGGCCGAGAGCTGTCGCCAGCGGCAATATCCACCGCAGGTGGTACCGGAATTGATGGCGGAGATCCGTTGACGGAACCGGCCTGCGCTTGCCAACGCCATCATCTGGCGACTCGCCCTCGAATTGTCCCGATCTTTCGAGGTCGTAACGAACCAGTAACGGTACGACCATGATCCCAACGAGTACCATGAAGGAGAGGGCAACACAGAGCAACAAGTGACCGATAGCATATTTGAGGCCCAGCCCACGCAGGCCAATACGAAAGACGTAGTAGCATGTGATCGGCGAGCCCCCGAGGATGCCAAGAAGCGCGAGCGAGAGCGGAGGGATCAAAACGAGCGGCTCACCACGGAACATCCAGAGTCCAGCGTGGAAAGGAGAACTTCCGACGTAAAGGAAGCCGACAAATATGGCCGCAGCACAAATAACCACGCGACGGGCAAGGAACATCCGTTCGAGTAGCATGCCAGTTGGTACCGTATTCATGGCGAATGCGACCCTCACCCTCACCGCCGCTCGACCGCCACTTCCACCAGCCGCGGCGCATCGCCGGCCAAGGATTCGCGGACCACGTCGCTCAGTGCGTCCGGATCGCCGACGCGGCAGGCCGCAACGCCCAACGATTGGGCCAGGCCGACGAAATCGATCGCCGGTGCCTCCATGTCGAGCCCCAGGAACCGACCGGCGCACGCCGCTGGCAACTGCAACTCCTGGGCGCAATCCTTGAGGATCCGGTATTCGTGGTTGTTGGTGACTACGAACGTCACGGCAGTGCGGTAGTGGGCGGCCGTCCACAGCCCTTGAATCCCGTACATCGCCGAGCCGTCGCCGAGCACCGCCAACACCGGGCGCTCGGGCCAGGCCAGCCGCACGCCGATCGCACAGTTCAGCCCCCAACCCAAGGCCCATCCCCGCTGGGCGAAATAGCCGCTCGTGTTCCGCAACGCCCCGGCCCGCTCGAAATAGCTGCCCGTGGTGGTCGGCGATTCCTCAATCACGGCCACATCGTCGGGCAACACCCGGGCGAGGCTCTCCATCACGCACAAGGGTGACATCGGCCGCACATCCCACTCGGCCCTCGCCTCCCGCCGCAGCGCGTCGCGCGCGGCCGCATGCCCTTCGGCCCGGTGCCGCCCGCGGGCCTGCGCGGCCTCGACCTGCGCCGACGTCATCGTGCTGTCGAGCAGTTCGGCCAGTTCCGCCAGTGCCGGCCGCGGATGTCCGATCAGGCCGACCTCCGCCGCACAGTTCTTGCCGATTTCCCAGGGGTTGTCGTCCAGGTGCACCAGGTGAATCCCTTCCGGCAGCGGCTGCGACGGCTCGTGGTGGATGTACTGCTGAAAGAGCTTCATTCCGGCCACCAGCAGGACGTCGAATTCAGAGAGCCGCCGGCAAACCTCGGGCGACCAGAACGGCAGCGGATCGGCCGCCAAGGGATGGTCCGCGGGAAAGCTGCAACGTCCGTGCGAGGTGGTCGCCTCGTGGATCACCGGGGCGCCCAGCCGGTTGGCAACCTCGACCAGCTCGGCCACGGCGTCCGCCTCGCAGATCCGGCTGCCCACAAGGATCCCTGGATTGCGGGCGTCGGCCAACACCGCCGCCGCGCGGCGCAACGCATCCCGCGGCGGACGCACCAGCACATTCGGCAGCACCACCCCGCGCGGCTCCATCTCGGCCTGCTCGGACTGCACGTCCAACGGCAGCGCGATGAACACCGGCCCTGTGGGCGGGGTCATGGCCGCTTGCAGCCCGCGGCGGATCGCCACCGGCACGTCTTCCACGCGATGGACTTCCACCGCCCACTTGGTCCAGGTCCGGGCGACACTCACCATGTCGCCCCAGAGGATCGGCTCCTCCATCACCAGCCGCCGATCCTGTTGGCCGGCCGTGACCAGCAGCGGCGTCCCCTCGCGGAAGGCGTTGTAGAGCATGCCCATGGCGTTGCCCAGCCCACAACTGATGTGCAGGTTGACCACCGCCGGACCGCGCGAGGCCTGGGCATAGCCGTCGGCGATGGCCATCACCGGCACCTCCTGGAGCGCCAGCAAATAGCTCATCCGCGGGTCGTCGACCAGCGCGTCCACGAGCGGCAGCTCGGTCGTTCCCGGGTTGCCGAACAGATAGCGCACGCCGCTATCGGCCAACACCCGCAACATTGCCTGGATGCCCGTCATGATTGCCATGGCCACCAGTCTACCCCCAGGGTCAGCGGCGATCAACGCACGGCGGGCGGTGGGCGGCGGCCGGAAATAAGAAAAGCCCACGGGTTGCAACCCGTGGGCTTGGGATGGATTTGCTTTACAGTCCCGAAAAACTCACCGCGTCGTCGTCCCGGCGGAACGAGCCGTCTGGCCGTCCGCGGTGTTGGCGTTGGCCGGCGAAACGACCTCGTCGGTCACCGAAATCACCTTCGGCGAGAATCGGCCCGGTGGCAAGTTGCTCAGGTCCACCTGCGGCGACGGCGCGCGCCCGGTGTTGGTGTAGTTGCCGCGGGTGGCCGCGTAGTTGGCGCTGGTGTTGGCATTGGCAGCGCTATTGTAGTTGCCATTGCCGCGATAGCTCGCGGTGGCCGTATAGCCACGGTTGCCGTTGGAGCCGGAGGGGACCATATTACTGCGGGGGACAGACGCCGAATTGGCGTAGCTGTGCCCGCAAGTGGGACAGGTTCCGCTGGCACGGGCCACATTGTACGACGGACGGTTGCCGGCCGCCATGTCGCCGCCGGAGACCACCATGTCGCCGCCGACCGGCACATCGCTGACGGTGGTGCCGCGGGCCATGCCGTCGCCGAAGAGCAGCCCACGCAATCCGCCCGGACCGCAGCGGCCACAGCCGCCCACATAGTTGCCGCACTTATCGCAGGGCTCGCAGCAACCCTGACTGCCGCAACACCAGTCGTCGCCGTAATACGTCTCACAGCCGCAGCCGCCGCAACGGAACATGTCGCCCAATGTATTCAACACGAAGCGAATGGGCATCAACGGAACTTCCAACAGCGGGTGACCGCAGTTAGGGCATGTGGGGCACGACCCGCAAACGTCACATGTGCCGCAACCGCAGCTACCGCAGCCGCAGCCACCGCCGTCGCTGACCGGGGCCGCACCGCCGCCACAGGTGGCGCACTGCTGGGCCCGGGCCGCGCCCGTCATCCCGCCCCAACCGGCGACGACCGCCGCCATCGCGGCGTAAGCCAAATACGTCGAAATTGTCCGTTTCATTGTGTTGTCACCCCGAAATGATGGAGCCTGACGGGAAACGCGCTCGCGGGCGATTGCCCGGTGCCACGTCCCTTTGCCTCCACGTCGGCAAAGGTCCCTAATGGGCTTATCGGCCGAATATCCCGCAAAATCAAACAAATCAATCCAACCCGGATATTCGGCATCCTGCGTGTGTATTACCCACCTTCGCTAGCCTGCGAAGAAAACCACCTTCACCCTTCGTCAGCCCGACGACGCGCACTATTTCACCAGTCTTCTTTCTGATATGTTGGTGGGTTTGGGTAAGAAAGAAGGCCGCCGGGGGAGATATTCCCCGCCCGGCATCGAGCAATCAGGGCTTCGTTCGTGGTCAACGATCCTCAGCCAGCGCCGCGTCAGATTGCCGTCATCGGCGGAGGCATTTCCGGGCTTTCCGCCGCGCATCGGCTGGCGGAACTCGATCCGACCTGCCGGATCACCATTCTCGAGGCGGGCTCGCGTTTGGGCGGGGTAATTTCCACCCTCCACGAAGACGGCTACCAGGTGGAGCAGAGCGCCGACAACTTCATCACCACGGTGCCGTGGGCAGTGAGCCTCTCGAAGCGGATTGGATTGGGCGACGCGTTGATCCATACCAATCCGACGCACCGCCACACGTTCGTGGTCCGCAAGGGCCGGCTGTGCAAGCTGCCCGACGGATTCCTGATGATGGCCCCCACGCGGATGTGGCCGTTGGCCGTCACGTCGATTCTCAGCCCCTGGGGAAAACTCCGCGCCGGCCTCGAGTATTTCATCCCTGCCGGCACGGACGACGCAGACGAGAGCATGGCCTCGTTCGTGCGGCGGCGGTTGGGACGCGAGGTTTTCGACCGGCTGGTCGAGCCGCTGGTCAGCGCCGTATACGCGGCCGACATGGAGCGGTTGAGTCTGGATGCCACACTCCCCCAGTTCCGCGAGATGGAACGCGAGTATGGCAGCCTGATCCGCGCCATGCGGCGGCGGATGGCGGCCTCGCGGGCCACCGCTCGCGACAGTGGCGCGCGCTACAGCATGTTCGTCACGCCGCGCGAGGGGCTCTCCAGCATGGTCGCTGCGGTGGCCGCCCGCTTGCCCGCCGATACGGCGCGGCTGGGAACCCGCGTCGAGCAGATCGCGCGCGGCGACGACGGCCGCTGGCTGGTGACGATGGCCGGCGGCAATGCCGAGCCGTTCGACGGCCTGATCGTGGCGGCGCCCTCGGACGAGGCGGCCCGGCTGCTGCGCGGGGTCGACGCGGGCCTGGCCAGCCACCTGGAACGGATCGAGCACTCGGGAACGGCCATCATCTCCGTGGGTTACCAACGCGGCCAGGTCGGCCACCCGCTCGACGGCATGGGCGTCTGCATTCCGGCCATCGAAAACAGCCCCATTCTGGCCTGTAGTTTCAGCAGCCAGAAATACGCCCATCGCGCGCCCGATGGGCACGTGCTGCTGCGGATCTTCGCCGGCGGGGCGCGGCATGCCGAACTGGCGGTGATGGACGACGACCGCCTGCGGCAAATCCTGCTGGACGAACTGCAAAAGCTGCTGCGGATCCAGGGCCCGCCGGCCTACTGCAACATCGCCCACTGGCCGCGAACGATGCCGCAATACCACGTGGGCCACAAGCAGTTGGTCGGGCAAATCGAGGCCCGCGTGGCAACCCTGCCCGGCTTGGCCCTGGCCGGCAACGCCTTCCACGGCGTGGGCATTCCCCATTGCATCCACAGCGGCGAAATGGCCGCCGAACGCGTCCTGGCCACGACGTAAGCTACCGCCCGGCCTCCGCCAATCGCCGTTCGATTTTGGCCTTGGTCAGTCCCGAGAGTTCCGGCAGTGCCCGGCGATACCAAAAGGCTGCCCGGGCCTGCGCGTAGCGTTGCACGTCGGCGATTTCGCCCGAAGCGGCCGCGTCCCACCATTGATCTCCCAGCGCCGCCATTTGGGCGGCGCTGGCCGGGGTGATCGCCTCGGCGTCGGCCAGCTTCTTGAGCCACTCGTTATTCCCCTTGGCCAACAGCGACAGACCGCGCTCCCAATTGTTCTTGCCGAAACAAAAGTATTTCCCCCGTAGCGTATTGGCGGCCGGATCGTCGGCGGCGAGCGTCTTTTCCGCTTCTTCCGACGCGTCGCGAAGCTTCCGCATTTGCTCGATGTCGCGCCGCAGCGCGGCGGCCTCCTTCGCGTGCGGAGTATCTCGGTTTGGCAAGGCCACCACGCGCGCCGTCTCCACCAAGGCGTTCGCTTCGTCGTAACGGTCGGCCGCAATCATCTCTTCGGCCACGGCCAGCAGCGCCTTCACAAGCGGCTTGCTGTAACGGGGCCGTTTCACCGCCCGACGCAAGTCCTCCGCCTTGATCGCCAAGGGATCGATATCGTACTGCGCCGCGGTTTTCTCGACAATCTCCGCATACAGATCGAGATCGACCGCGCTGGTCGCCTGTTCGCGGGCCTCGCAGAACAACCCATAACGGGCCGTCGCGTCGTCCTTCGTTTCCACCTTCGTTTCCAGGGCTTGTTTCAACAGCATGCCGGCCAGTTTCGACTTCTGCTCCGGCCTCTCGGCAGCGGCAAACTCTTTAGCGAAGATTTTCCGAATATCGCCACGAGCCTTCTCCAAAGCCGTTCCCTTCGGCGCCGGTTCTTTCACGGCCGCTGGATTGGCTTTCGCCTCCGCTGGCGACGCCGCGGTCGGCAGCGTGCTTCCCGGAGCGCCAGGCTGGCTGGCCGCCGGGGCCGAAGCAGCGGGCGTCGGCGGCGACGATGGGCCGGCCGCTGCCGGACTAACCGCCTGCGGAGTGCTTCCCGGGCCGCCCGGCTTGCTCGCCGTCGGCACGGCCCCGGCGAGCGGCGGTGACGGGGCGGTCGACATGGATGCCGGCGAAGCCTGGATCGCTTGCAGCGAACTGGGTGCCGCCGGCGGCTTGCGCTTCTTGACCTGCGGCTCCTCGATTTCGGCCGATAGATTGGGCCCCGGTTCGGCGGGCTTTACCACCGTTACGGGAACCGGCGACGCTTGATCTCGAACGGCTCCGCGCTGGCTGACAAACACAATCAAGCCCACCAGCACCACGGCCAACGCCGAAAGCACCGCGATTGCCAGCGACACCCAGGACGTCGTGCCCGCGCCGGCGGTAGCGCGATAGCCAGCCCCCAAGTCGACCAGCGGGGGCTCTTCCGCAGCCGGAAACGGCGCCGGAACAGGCGGCCTCTCGTGCTGCGGCGACATCCATGCCCCCACGCCACCGGGGGCCGCGGTCGTCGGCAACGCGGCGGTGGCCTCCGCCGGCATCGCCGCGGCCAGATCGGCGCGGATTCGGGCGTCGTAATCGGCCTTCTTTTGGGCGTTGAGAAGGCAGATCTTGGCCGACGCCAACTCATTGAGCAGCTTTTGCGAGAGGGCCGACCGCTTTCCTGTCTGGAAATTGCGAACGTGGGCCATCTGCCGGTCGGCTGCATTGGTCAAAACGTCCGCATCCCCCTCGAACAGGTCGACCCCCAATAATCGGTAGTGGTTGGGGGGCCGCTGGGGATCGCGGATTCCCAACCACTGGATGTATGGATCGAACGTGTCCGACATGACGCAGCAAAGCCCCAGGACGCTGGCAAACGCAACGGTGGCACCGATAGTCTATTATCCAGATCGGCCGGACCGCCGCAAGGAAAGATCGGCTACGGTGGGGGTGGATTAGGGATTGGGGATTAGGTCCTGCCGAAGAATAACTTCCCGATTTCCGTAGCCCAGGCATTTATGCCTGGGATTACGGTGGCGTCCCAATACAAAGCCCGCTTTCCCCGATCCGCCGCCTACGGCGGCAGATCGGGGAAAGCGGGCGGTCCGCGAACGTGCGATTTGCCTCCCAGCATAAATGCCTGGGCTACGGAAAAGGAAACAAAACCGCGAAGTTATTTTTCGACCACTCCTTAGAAGTCGGGAAAGCCGTTTTTTCGCGCTGCCTAACCCTTAATCCCTGATCCTCTTGGCTGCTCCCGGCCCCTTCCTGGCACCCCGTTAGCGCGGCCGGGAATTCTTCGCCTTGACACCCCTGGCCGCAAAGGTACGATGGGGGGCTCCATGGTATTTTTTCCAGATCGGACGAAGGAAATTCCGTATGCAAAAGGGAATGAATCGACGTCGTTTTATCCAAGCAGCCTGCACGGTGGGCGCCGGCCTCGGCACGCTCGCCGGCCTGCCGGCCCAGGCCCAGCTTTTTCGTTTTCGCGGCGGTAACAAGAGCGACGACAACAAGCCCGGCGATACCGCCGTGGCCGCCGAGCCGCCGCCCACCGAACATCCCCAGCCTGCGCCCAAGCCGCCGCAACCCACTCCGCCGCGGTCGATCGATTGGCAGCTATCGTGCGCGGCCTATTGCTTCAATCAACTCAGTCTCAATCAAACCATCCGGAAGGTGGCCGGCTTGCGACTCGGCGCCATCGAAGGATTCAATTACCAGAGGCTCGGCCGCGACCCCAAGGTCCTCTTCGACGAGAACCTCGCGCCCGGCGATCGCAAAGAGGTCCGCAAGCGACTCGACGACGCCGGCGTGAAAATGGTGTCCTGCTATATTCGCAAGCTCGATGAAAAAGAGACCTCCAAAAAGGTCTTCGAGTTTGCCAAGGAGCTGGGCATCGCCACCCTGGTGGCCGAGCCGCCCGCCCAGGCCGCATGCTACGACATGCTGGAAAAACTCTGCTCCGAGTACCAGGTCAAGCTGGCGGTCCACAACCATCCCCAGCCCTCGCCGTATTGGAATCCCGACACGCTTCTGGGCCTGGTCCATGGACGCGGCCCGTGGATCGGCGCCTGCGCCGACACCGGCCATTGGGTCCGTTCGGGGCTCGATCCCGTGGCGTCGCTGCGGAAACTCGAGGGGCGATTGATCACCATCCATCTCAAGGACGTCAGCGCAGCCGGCTCCAAGGAGGCCGAGTGCGTTCCCTTCGGCACCGGCAAGGGCGACATCGACGGGATCCTCAAGGAATGCCTGCGACAGGGATTCAAGGGCTATTTCGGCATCGAGTACGAGCCGTACCGGCCGCAGAATGCCGAAAAAATCGCCGCCTGTATCGAGTATTTCCTCGGCGCGACGGCCAAGTTGGCGGCCGCGACGTAACAGCGCAGTAGGGGAGTGGGGGAGAAATGGAGTGGGGGAGATACGCTCAAAAACCGTTGCTCAGAACACTCCCGCACTCCCGCACTCCCCCACTCCCCCACTCCCCATCTCCCCGTCTCCCTCTCTCGATCCCTGCCGCCTGCTCGCCTGGGACTCCGAATTCTTCGGCTTCGGAGTTGCCATGGTCGAAGGCAGCCGGCTCGACGACGAACGCGTGGCCGCCGTTCTCGATTGGTGCCGGCGGCAGCGGATTCGTTGCGCCTATTTCCTGGCCGAAACGGATGATCCGCAGACGCTGCAACTGGCCCAGCGGCATGCTTTCGAGCTCCAGGATATCCGCATCACGGCGGAACTCGCTTCCGCCGCCTGGCAGACGCTCGACCTTCCCCCGGCCGGCATCGCGATCCGCCCCGGCCGGATCGACGACATCCCCGAACTGCGGCGGATCGCGGCGACCGCCTACCGCCACTCGCGATTCTACTTCGACCAGCGTTTCGATCGGCAAAAGTGCGATCTACTGTATGCCCAATGGATCGAATCGTTCTGCCGCCGGGGAGCGGAACAGGTTCGCGTCGCCGAGCGCGCGGGCTGCTTCCAAGGATACGTCTGCTGCGAGCCCGACGGTCCGGCCGCGGGCCGCATCGGATTGACCGGCGTCGACGCCGCCAGCCGCAACCAGGGCATTGGCCGGCGTCTGGTGGTGGACGCCCTGCGGTGGTTTCACGAGCGCGGAATCCAGCGTCCGACGGTCGTCACCCAATCCCGAAATCTGCCTGCCCAACGACTTTATCAGCGCTGCGGCTTCGTCACCCAGGCCGTCCACCTGTGGTACCATCGCTGGTTCGACGCCTGACCGCGGTTTGACAGTCTGGGCGATCCGGGCTTAGAATAGGGCGTGTGACGCTGCTACCCGTGACGCCCAACTGGAGACCTCGGTGATGGCCAATCCACAGCCGGACGATCAGCAGAATGCCGCGGGGGCCCTTTCCCGCCGCGAGTTGCTGGCTTATACCGCGGCCTTCGGCGGCACGTTCTTGGCGTCGCAGGGGCTGGCGTCCGAAGCGGCCGATCCGCCCGCCAAACCGGCCGCCAAGCTCTCCGCCGCCGCCAAGCGGTACGACATGAAAAAGTCGATCAACCTCTGGGCCCTCCCCTATCCGCAGAAGATGAAGCTCAAGGAGTGCTTCCAGCTTTGCAAGGATGCGGGCTTCGAGGCCGTCGAGGTGAACTACGCCTTGGACGGCGACCTATCTCCCGAAGCCGGCGAGAGCGACATCCGCGACATCGGCAAGATGGCCCGCAAGATCGGCCTGGAGATCAGCGGCGTGTGCTCGTTCCTCTTCTGGCCCTACTCGCTGACCCACGAGGATCCCAAGCGGCGCGAGCGGGGCATGGAGCTGGCCACCAAGATGATCCGCGCCGCCAGGCTGCTGGGCACGGCCAACGTGCTCGTCGTTCCCGGGGCCACCTATATCCCCTGGCTCGAGGGCGAGCCGTCGGTGCCCTTCGACGTCTGCAACGCCCGCGCCCGCGAGGCCGTGGGGCGTTTGATCACCGAGGCGGAAAAGGCCAAGGTCTATCTGAACATCGAGAACATCTTCGTCAACGGTTTTCTCCACTCGCCCCAGGAGATGATCGATTTCGTCGACGGTTTCAAATCGGATCGCGTTTGCGTGCACTTCGACACCGGCAACATCATGCTCTATCACTTTCCCGAGCATTGGATCCCGCTGTTGGGAAAACGGATTCGCAACATCCATTTCAAGGAATACTCGAAGAAGGTCCACGAGTTCAACCTTCCCAGCTTCCGGCCGCTGTTGGACGGCACCACCAACTGGCCGGCGGTGATGGAGGCGCTGGATAAGGTCGGCTATCGCGGCTATCTCACCTTCGAGTACTTCAACCCGTTCCCGTATTGGCCCGAGGCGCTGGTCTACCAGACGTCCGACGCGCTGGACCGCATGCTGGGGCGGAAGGTGTGAGGATCGGTTGGAAGATAAGTTCCCGATTTGCCGCGAAACATCGAAGCCCGAAGCGTAAGCGAGGATTGTCCGTTGTCTCGCGGCGGACGTAAAAACCTCGCTTGCGCTTCGGGCTTGGATTTGCCGAATAGAATGAAGCCTTCGGGGGACCTATATGCGTCGCGACGAGATTGTAGAAGCCATTCGGCCGGGCGGCTTTCGACCATTCCGCCTGTTTGTTTCGGATGGCGGCACGTTCGATATCCGGCATTCGGAAATGCTGATGGTGACTCGCCACTCGGCGATCGTCGGGATTGTGGAAAAGTCGGACAGCGGCGGGTCGGCTCAGGCGTACCCCGACATCGAGCGCACCACCCGGATCGATCTGGTTCACATCACGCGATTGGAAGAACTGCAGGGCCGGCCGGTGTAGGTACTCGGGGCGGGTGTCGGGCTTGCTACGCGGTCGCCGCAAGGCGTAAAGGGGACAGGCGCATATATTGGGATATCTGCGTAGACTAACGTCATAAACATTATCCCAAGCTATCCAGCATATGCGCCTGTCCCCTTTAATCGTCCCAGCATATGCGCCTGTCCCCTTTAATCGTCCCCTTACGCCAACGCTATTCTATCCCGATTCGCGCTGGGTGGCACGTCCCTGAGGCACGAAGGGCGTCGCCGAGTCGCTTCGGGCGCTTGCCACGCCCTTCGCTTAAGGCTCAGGGACGTGCCACTCCGGGGTGAAACGCCCGCCGACTCACCGTCTTACGGCCCCTTAGGCCAGCGCCATTCTATCCCGATTCACGCTGGCCGCCCACTCTACCATTCGACCGCCACGGCCGCCATGGTGATGCCCGCGCCGACCGCGCAAAGGATCAGCTTATCGCCCGGCTTGAGGCCCTCTTCGACCTCGGTCAGGGCCAGCGGAATGCTGGCGCTGGAGGTGTTGCCGACGCGTTCCACGTTGAGATAGAAGCGATCGAAGGGCACGCCGCTGCGCTTGGCGGCCGCCTTGAGGATCCGCGCGTTGGCCTGGTGCGGAATGACCCACCGCGTATCTTCCGGCCGCCAGCCCGCCTTCTCGATCGCTTCCCGCACCACGGCGTTGAAACTCTCGGCCGCCATGCGGAACAGCGCGGGGCCGTCCAAACGGATCCAGGGATCGATGCCGCCGCAGCCGTTGGCGACGAAATAGCCCGGCTCCAGGCGGCGGGCCATGTGGATGCCTTTCACGTCCGAGCCCAGGATCACGCGGCGGATGCGGTGCCCTTTGGTTCCGGCCGAAACGATCGCCGCGCCGGCGCCGTCGCCGAAGAGGAAACAGGTGCTGCGATCCGACCGATCCACCAGCCGCGACTGCATGTCCACGCCCACCGTGAGCACGTTCCGCGCCATCCCCGAGAGGATCATTCCTTGCGCCATCCCCACCGCATACAGCCAGCCCGAACAGGCGGCGTTCAAATCAAACGCGGGAATGGTGCCCAGGCACAGCCGCTCCTGAAGGATACAGGCCGTGGCCGGCATCGCCACGTCGGGCGTGGTCGTCGAGAGGATGACCGCGTCGATGTCCTTGATGGCGATATTCGATTTCCGGATCGCTTCCAGGGCGGCCGCATAGGCCATGTCCGACGGCTTCTCCCCTTCGGCCGCCCAGCGCCGCTGCCGAATGCCGGTCACCTGATAGACATACTCGGCCGAAATGTCGGAGAATTCACGCACCAATTCCGCGTTGGTCACGACGCGGTCGGGCAGATAGCCGCCAAATCCCAAGATGATCGCGCCACCGGCATGCTCCGCCGAGGCGGCAGCCCGCGTCGGCATCACCTCCTGCCGCTTCGCCGGAGCGGAGGCCGCCGGGGGGATCCAATCCCGCATCTGCGGATCGCAAGTTTCGATCTCCAGGACCGGATCGCTGAACGTGACCGTCTCGCCCTCAAGGTGCAAGATGCGCAAGATTTTCCCGGTGCAGGGGGCCTGAAAGTCGAACACCGATTTCACGCTGTCGATCTGGGCCAGAACCTGGCCTTTCTCGAACGTGTCGCCCTCGGCCACCTGCCACTGGATGATCGTGGCCTCGGTCTCGACGGCGCCCTGCGCGGGCAAGTAAAGCGGCATCTGGAAAGACTGTGCTTCCATCACTCCTCGCCGAGCATTTCCAGGATGCTCGCCATGATCTTGTCGCCATTGACGCGGTAATGCGCCTCCAATTCCGGTGCGAAGGGCACGGGAACTTCCGGCGCCGCCAACAATCTCGGCGCACATCTTAGCTTACCGTAGGCCTTTCGGACAATGAGAGAAATGATGCGGTCTCCCAATCCCTGCACCTCGCCGCATTCCTGCACTACCAGCAGCCGCCCCGTCTTCGCCACCGATTCCACGATCGGATCGATCGCCAGCGGCTGCAAGGCGAACGGGTTCCAGACCTCGACCATTCCCGGGCTGCGGTTGGCCACCGCCAGCGCCTCGTGCACCATGGCCCCAAACGCCACCAGCGTCACGTCGGCGCCCACGGTGTATTGACGCGGACGCCAGACCTTGGCCAAATCACCGTCAAAATCGATGTCCCCGCTCTTGCTCCAGTACAGCAGCTTGTGCTCCAGCACCAGGCAAGGATTGCGGTCGTAAAACCCGGCCAGGATCGCCTCATAGCATTCCTGGGCCGTGGCCGGATAGAGAATCTTCAGCCCCGGGAATCGCGTCCACAGCCCCTCGAACTCGCCGGAATGGAAGGCCCCCAGCGTCAACCCACCGCCGCACGGCAACCGCAGCAGGAGGGGAGCCGGCTGGCCGGAGCGGTAGAACCAGGTGGCCGCGTTCAAGCCTAGTTGGGTGGTTACTTCGGTGGAAAAATCGGCGAACTGGAACTCCATGATCGGCTCGCCACCCACCTGGGATGCCCCCAACGCCATCCCCAGCATCGCCGATTCCGCCAGCGGCATGTCGATCACCCGCTCGCCCCCAAAGCGATCGATCAGCCCTTTGCAGGTCTTGAACGCCGAACCATAGGTGCCGATGTCCAACCCAAACAGGAACGACCGCGGTTCGTTGGCCAGGATGTATTCCAAGGCCTTCTTGATGGCATCGCCGTTTTTTGTCCGCGGGGCCTGGCAGGGCTTCACCCGCACCGGCGGCGTTTTGGCGTACGCGGTCCAAGGCTGGGCATCCACTTTGGGGCGTTCCGCCTCCAGCGCCTTGGCAACCACGCCGCGAACATCTTCGTCGACCTCGCGTTCGATGCAGGAAATCTCTTCTTCCGGGCAGAATTCCAAGAGCTTACGCCGCGTCAAAGGGAGCGGATCGCGCAGCCGCATCTCGCGCATCTGCTCTTCGCTCACGTAGTCGCCCTTGTCATACGCCGCGTGACCGTGCAAACGCACCGTCATGCACTCCAGGATCTGCGGCAGTGAATCTTCGCGCATCTCGTCCAGGGCGTTGCACACCGTGCAATACACCCCCCAGGCGTCGATGCCGTCGATCGTCCGCCCGCGAATCCCAAACCCTTTCGCGCGATCGGAAAGCTGCCGGCAGTGGTACTGGGCGCTGGTGGGCGTGGAGAAAGAATACCCGTTATTCTCGACCAGGAACAACACCGGGACCTTCCGCACCGAAGCCATGTTCAACGACTCGTGGAACTCGCCGGTGCTACTGCCGCCGTCGCCGACGACCGCCAGTCCGAAAACATCTTCACCCTGCCGCCGCGCCTCCCAGGTGGCTCCCACCACCACGCTGGGCATCTTCCCCAGGTGGCTGACCATCGGGAATCGCCGCGCAGCCGCGTCGCCGTGGTGGGCGTTGCCCTCGCGGGCGTGGGTCGGACTATCGGCGTTTGCCATGTACTGGCAGACCAACTGGTAAGGCTGGGCCCCCAGCAGCAGATGGCTGGCGAAGTCGCGGTGCAGCAACGAAACCGGGTCCTTGCCCGGCCGTAGCGGCAATGCCATGCCGACCGCCGTGGACTCGTTGCCCACGCTGTCGGTGACCGTTCCCTTGACGTAGCCCTTCTGGAAGAGATCCAGCAGGCGCGCCTCCATCGCGCGGGAGTAATACATCGCCCGATAGGCGATCGGATAGAACGCGTCTTCGTTCAAGCGGTCCGGATAGCGCACCGCGTTGAAGGTGATCGCGTTGAGGAGGCCTTCCGCACAACCTGCCATAGACACCAATCCGTAGCGAGTGCGATTGTGTTCTTATTCCTAAAGCGGGGGGTTTGGCAGGATATCCCCATCCACCCCAGAACCCCCAGCAAACAATGGGTAGAGTATATCGCAAGTGAGACGATGCTAGACTACTTTCCGCCGAGTGGCAATGGCGAGTGGGCAGATATTTCGGGAATCCGACACCTATGAGGGGTTCGATATCGAGCCTGCCACACGGGTGCGTTGTGACAATTATGTCATCCTGAGCGCAGCGAAGGATCTCGGTTGCCCGCTCCCGAGCGAGATTCCTCGCTGTGCCCAGAATCACAGCAGCGCAGCACGCACCCCACTTCTGGCGATTGGCTCACCGGGACACCGCGAACACCTCACGAAGTTCCGGAATCTCGTCGCCGTGGTCAAGTCGGTCCGCCAGCACGCGCAAAGCCAGGGCCTGGACTTTGGCGATCGCTTCTTCACGGCTCGTACCGTAGGCCATGACACCTGGCAAGTCCGCGACCTCCGCGATCCAGCGACCGTCATCTTCCTGCTCAATTTCGATCTTCACTGGTGACCTCCGTTGGCATGATCGGCGCCCCCTGAAAAGAATTTCCGACCCCTCGCTATTGTAGCAAGCCACCCGCTCACTTGGAATTGCTGCGGTTTGGGCTTGGGCCCGCCTGTGGCGCAACAGCCCCCTCGTCATAGACCGGCGTGCCGTAGGCGATTGGCGGCTTGACCATCGTGGCCCCCTCGATCGCCATGATCGCAAAACCCTTGCCGGTGTCGGCCAGCAGCATCCGCTGACGCTCATTGCGATCGGCGAAAACCAGGTCCAAGTCCAACGCCACCCGGTCCGGCCGTGCCGCATCGCCGCGGCTCACAGCCAGCCCTTTGATCCCGGCCGCGCTGCGGCGGAGGTTGTCGCGAAAAGCGGCCACGCCCAATTGCCCGCGGCTGCTCTCCAACGTCGTCCGCAGCTCTCCGCCGACCAACCGCAAATATGCCGCATCGTCGCCCCGGGCCGCTGCATCGAACAGCGCGTTGACGGCCAACTCCGGGGTCTCGGGCAGCCGATCCCGCGTGCGGAGCCAGAACGCGGCCCCACAAATTGCCGCAACGACCGCAATCTGCACCACCCGAGTGCTCACGGTTCTTCCTCGATCAATCCCAAGTCCAGGATATCGCGGGCGCGTCGGTCCACCACGACCTTCTTCATCCGCGGCAACACTTCTTCCAGCGTTTCCAGGATCAGCCGCCGCGCGGTCAAGCTCCTCGTGCCGGGAGAAAGCTGAGATATGGTCTGCGTGAAGCGATCCGCATCGCCCTGGGCTTTCGCCGTGGTCTCGCCGGCAAAGCCTTCCGCCTCCAGCCGAATGCTTTCCACGTCGCCCTTGGTCAACTCGGCCTGGCCGCTGGCATACGCTTCGGCCTTGTGGATCGCGCCTTGGCTATCCTCCCGGGCGCTGGTCACGTCGCGGAAGGCGTCGGCCACTTCCTGCGGCGGAGCCACCCCCTCCAACGAGACCGAGGTGGCCACCGCGCCGGCCCGGCGATCTTTCAGCGCGGCCTGCGTCGCCCGCAACACCTCGTTCTGCACCGCCACCCGCTCGACCGTGAACACGTCGTCGACTTCCATGCCGGCGATCGCGTTGGACAGCGCCGACGAGGCAACGTTCTCGATCAGCTTGGGCACGTCGACCGCATTGAACAAATAGTCCCGGGCATTCTCGATGCGATACTGCACCACCGCCGACGCCATGATCAGATTGCGGTCGCCGGTCAGACGCTCGGCCTGTTGCGGGTCGGTCTGCCGGCCCAACGGGCGGTCGGTCGCTCCCTCGCCCACCACTACCCGCTTCAACTCCAGCATTTGCAGCTTGTCGATGCGATCGAAGGGCCAGGGGAGCCCGAAATGCAGCCCCGGTGCTTGGACCTGCGGCAACGCCCTGCCGCACCGCCGCACGACCGCCACTTCCGCCGTCTTCACCGAGTACAAGCCCGTGGCCAGATAGGCCAACAGCAACCACGGCAGCAGCGTCGCCAGCCGTAGCGGCCGCCGCTGCTGGTGATGGTCGTGCTCGGGTTGATAGGTGCGGTGCATGGGTGGTTCTTAGGATTAGCCGAAAGATAACTTCCCGGTTTTCTATCCTTTTCCGTAGCCCAGGCATTTATGCCTGGGCTACGGAAACCCAAAACTCATTCTTCGCTCGAAGTTTCGTCACTTCTTCACGCCTTGCCCTTCCAGCATCGAGCCGTGGGTGAGGAACTTCAATAGCTCCGAATCGCCCGACAGCAGAATCGTCGTCTTCTCGTCGAGAATCTTCCTATAAGCCTCCAGGGTGCGGAGCAGTTCGTAGAACGCGGGATCTTTTTGATGGGCCTGGCCATAAATCTTGATCGCCTGGGCTTCGGCCTCGCCGCGAACTTTTTCCGCGTCGGCATAGGCCGCGGCCAGCAGGATGGTGCGGTCCTTGTCGGCCGTGGCGCGGATGGTCATCGCCTTCGCCTCCCCTTCCGAGCGATACTGGCGGGCCATGCGGGCCCGCTCTTTGCGCATCCGCTCGAAAACGCTGTCGCGGACCTGCGAAGGTAGGCCGATCCGCTTGATCCGCAGATCGACGATCTCGATGCCGTAGTCCTTCACGCCCGCGGTGCACTGGCCGCTCACGTTGCTCATCAATTGATCGAGGGGGTGGGTCTCCTCCTTGACCGCCGCTTCCTTGCCCGTCCCGCGCCCGTCCTGCTTCGCCACCGCGACCAGCACGTCCAACTCGCTCTTGGAGACCTCGGCCGCCAGCCGCGACCAGACCAGGTCGTGCAGCCGGGCCTCGCCGCCGGCCACGTCGTTCACCGTCTTGAGAAACTGTTCCGGATCGTTCACCCGCCAACAGACGAAGACGTCGAGATTGACGTTCTTCTTCTCGCTCGAGAGGAACTCCGACGGCCGCGGATTGTAGATCTGCAGTCGCCGATCGATGCGCAACGCCGACTGGTAGGGGAGCTTGAAGTGCAGCCCGGCCTCGGCGCCGTCCTTGTTCAGCGTGCGGATCGGCATCCCGAATTGCGTAACGATCACGAATTCGGTCTCATCTACGAAAACCACGCTGGCATAGACGGCCAGCCCCACGAGCAGCACGACGGCCAATATCCATGGTCGTTTCATGGTCCGGGATTTCCTTTCACTTCGGTCTTTTCCGGCCCGCTTTCGCCGGGCGGCGGCAGCGTCTTCCACAGATCTTTCTTGCCCAGGTAGAGCAGCCGCCGCGCGCCGCCGCCGGGGTGATCGAGGATCACTTTGCGACGGCCGGCCAGCGCTTCCTCGACGGCCTGAAGATAGAACCGCAATCGCGTTACGGTCGGCGCAAGCGCGTACGCGCCAGCCATCGCCAGGAACCGCGCCGCGCTGCCCGCCGCACGTTGAATGCGATCTCCGCGGAAACTCTCCGCCAGCAACCGCTTTTCCCGGGCCTGCGCGCCGGCCGTGGCGTTGGTTTCGAATTGGTAAGCCTCCGCCTCGCGAATCGTCGCTTCCTTCTCCTCGGTCGCGCTGGTGACGTCGCGATACGCGGGCACCACTTCCAGCGGTGGGTGGATATCGCCCAGGCAAACGTCCTCGATCGTAAAGCCGGCCTGATAGGAAGCCAATGCCTGCTCGATCCGGCCCTGCACGCCCCGGGCGATTTCGGCCCGCCGCGAGCCCAGCAGGTCGTCGACCGGCCGCCGCGACATTTCCGCGCAAAAGCTCGCCTGGGCCAGGTCGCGAACCAGCGTGTCCCATTTGTTCTGGCCGTCCGGCTGCACGGTCCCGACGTGGAACAAGGCCTTTGCGGCGTCCGCCACGCGATAATGGACCACGAAATTGACATCCACGAGATTCTCATCGCCCGCCCACGCGGCCGCTTCCTCGTCCAGACGCTCGTAGCGCCCGCCGCGATGCTGCACGCTCCACTCGTAGGCGGCCGGTTCGTCCGAGGCGCCGGGCCGATCGCGAAAACCGATCTCCACGCGGCGGATTTCGCCCGGCCGCACCAGGAAGTGCCAACCCCAGGGCCAGGGCAGCCGGTAGTGCAGTCCCGGCGGCTCGGGATCGCCGGCCATTTTTCCGCATTCGAGCACCACGCCCACCTCGCCCAGGCCCACTCGGTGCAGTCCGCTCAAGGCATACGCGGCCAGCGCCAATAGCCCCGCGGCAGCCAGAAGCCAGCGGCGGCGACGCTCCAGCAGATGCCTCCAGCGATGGAACCGGTCCTGCCAGGGCCGCGGGTCCACCAGCAGCCGCAGTGAGTTGAGCACTACCGTCAGCGAGCTGACCTGGTGCAGCACTGCGGCCGCGACCGGCGTGAGCCAGCCCAACGACGCCGCGGCAACCGCCACCACGTTCAGCACCACCGCGAATCCAAGAATATTCTGCCAAATGATCCGCTGCACCCGCCGCCCAAAGGCGATGGCCTCGGACAGTTTGCGGAGGTCGTCGCCCACGAGCACCACGTCGGCCGCGGCGATCGTCACGTCGCTGCCGATGTCGGCCATGGCAACGCCCACGTCAGCCGCCACCAGCGAAGGGGCGTCGTTGATGCCGTCGCCCACCATCGCCACCGGCGCCGCCTCGCGCTGGATCGCGCGAACCGCCTCGACCTTATCGGCAGGAAGCAGCCCGCTACGGGCGTCGCCGATTCCCAACGCCCCCGACACCGCCCGGGCTGCTGCCGCATGATCGCCGGTCAGCATCACCAGCCGCTCGACGCCCAGTCGGCGGAGCCGCTCTAAGGCTTCGGCCGCTTCGGGGCGGATGGTGTCGCGGACCGCGACCGCGCCGATCGCCGCGTCCCCGCGGGCCACCATCACCAGAGTGCAGCCCTCGTTGCCGAGCGATTCGATGCGGGCCGCAAGTTCCGCCGGCATCGCCACTGCGGCCTGCTCCAGGAATCGCGCGTTCCCCACGCGTACACTCGCTCCGTCCACCAGTGCCGCGGCGCCCAGACCCGGATGTGCGGCAAACTCCGTCGCCTCCGGCAGCGCGATCCCCCGCTCCACCGCGCGGCGGGCGATCAGCCGGCCCACGGGATGTTCCGACTGGCGCTCCACGGCCGCGGCCAGCCGCAACACCGTATCCTCATCCTGGCCGCCCACGGCCAGCACGTGTTCGATTTGCAGCCGGGCCAGGGTGAGCGTGCCCGTCTTGTCGAAAACCACCGACCGGATGCGGCCGAGGTTCTCCAGGACTGCGCCGCCTTTGACCAAGATGCCGCGGCGCACCAGCGCGCCCAGCCCAGCCGCCACGGCCGCCGGAGTGGCCAGCACTAACGCGCACGGGCAGGCAACCACCAAAATCGCCACCGAGCGGATCAGGTCCCGGGTGACCAGCCAGGTGCCGGCGGCCGCCACCAGCACGATCGGCACGAAGAAGCTGGCGTAGCGGTCGGCCAGACGCTGAGTGGGCGCCTTGCTCTCCTCGGCGTGCTCGATGAGGTGGATGATCTGTTCGAGCGTGGTGTGGTGGCCCAGCCGCTCGACGGCCAATTCCATCGAGCCATAGAGATTGATGGTCCCGGCGAAGACCTCGTCGCCCGGCCCTTTGTCGGCCGGCAGCGATTCGCCGGTGATCGGGCTCTGATCGACCGACGAGGAACCCCGCAGCACGCGGCCGTCGACGGGAATCCGCTCGCCGGGCCGCACGATCACCACGTCGTCGGCCCGCACGTGGTGGGCAGGAATGACTTCCTCGTGATCGTGGTGTTTCACCCGGGCCGTGTCGGGACGCAGCGCCAGCAGGGCTTCGATGCCGCTGCGCGTGCGGCCCACGGCGAAATGCTCCAGCGATTCGCCGATCAGCATGATCAGGATCACTTCGGCCGCGACCGCCGCCTGGCCGATATAGAGCGCGGCCATGGCGGCCAACCCTACGGCCAGGTCGGCCGAGATCTTGCCCCGCGCCAGCGCGGCGACCGCTTCCAGGTAGATCGGCAATCCACCCCCCAGCGCCAGCAACATCGCCAGGTCGAACCCGGCCAACGACGTCAGCGAGCCGCTCAGATACGCGGCCAGGCCGGCGCCCACCAGGAGCGTCAACAGCAGGTGTCTGCGGTGGGGGTCGACCAAGAGTTGCAGCATATCCCCAGCATAGTCACGCGAGCGGCCCGCCGCAAATTCTCGCCCCCATCTTCAGGGGTCTACTCAAACGTAACCCACATCGGTGAAATCCACACCAGCTCGCCGTCGGCCTGTTCGCCGCGGACGTAGTAGAAGCTGGTCTTCCCCGGGGTGACGTCGAAATCGGTCCACTGGAATTCCACCGCCGCCCGCTTCGGCTCGGCCGTGTGTACGTAGTTGCCGTCCTTGATCACGTGCACCTTGGCAAACGGCCCCGTGCCAACGAGACGAATCGTGAACGTGGGCTTGCCGGAAAGTGTGAACTCGTCCCCCATGAAATGCCCGGCACAGCGAAAATCGGCGACGATGTTGTCGGTCGCCCCGTAGACGTGCCGGGCCTTCAGGGCCGCCAGAACGCCTTGCCGGGTGGGCTGCTCGACCCAGCAGTTGCAGAAGCTGATGTGCGTGGAAACGTGATCGCTCGAAGCTTGGAAGCCCAAGCGATAGCCCTTGGCCAAGGCCAGCGAGACAAACCCCATCGGCCGCCACCCGCCGATGGAATCCGCCGCGGTATTGCTTCGCGGAGCGCCGGGCATCTCGTAGTTCTGCCGGCAACCCTGGTAGATCTCCACCACCGGCTCCACGCGCGGGTCGTTGTCGCGCCAATCGGTGCCCATGTCGGTGCCGCTGGTGTGACTGGCGCAGATCCCGTTGAACTGCGCCAGGTAGCGGTAGAGCATCTGGGTATCGGGCGAGTGCGGCCGGGGGGCGTCGGGACGGCCATCCATCGACTTGCCCAATCCGGTCCGCAGCCGCGGCAAGGTGCGCACGCCGCGCTCGGCGAAAACTACGTTGCGGTGGCCGTCCGGGTAGTTGACGCTCCGCTCGTAGGAAAACATGGGCGTGAACGAGCCGGGAACCTGAAACAGGTCGATCGTCTTTTGCGTGATCCACCACGGGTACTCGCGCCCGTCGCCGTTGTCGTGATCGCCGTTGCCGATCCAGTCCAGCGCCGCGGCATCCAGTGCGTAGCGCCACATGTCGGTGAGCATGCCGTCACCGCCGCCGTCCTGGGAGATCTCGGTGTGGCGATGGAACTCGCCCCGCCACAGTTGCAGGGTTCGGCCGCCACTGTCGGCCCGCGCCTCGCGCATCCGCGCCACGTCGGCCGCCTCTTTCACGGCATCCGCCGACGCCTGGCCCGGCCCCGACGCCGCAATGGGTTCCAGCACCGGCGCGGCCGCGACGCCGGGCGCCACGGGGCCGAACCGCGCCAACGTCAGTTCGTTATTCACGGGATCCGGCCATTGCACCGATGGTTTCTTCGCCGGCAACGGTTCCCCCTTTTGCCGCAGCTCCTTCATGAACCACTGCGGTAATGTGCCGGCCGTGGCCGCCCGGCCGTCGCTCGAAGCGACCATCACCACTTCGCCCGACGGAAGCGGCACCAACGCCGGACTGTTGTCGAGCGTATTGTCGGTCCGCGGGCAAACCACGTTATTGGACCAGCGCTTCCCTTCGTAGTACGCCAGATGCTCGTACCACGCCGTGCCGACCGGCGTTCGCCCGCCCAAGACCGACGAGCGCACCGCCAGCCACACCCGGCCCGAGGCGTCGGTCGTCAACCGCGGCTCGGCCTGGGTCGGGCCGTGGGGCCGCTTCCCGCGGGCGAGATAGCGTGCCACCGCAAAGGCTTCTTCCGCGTCTTCGGGCGTGCGCCAGAGCTTGCCGTCGGCCCACACGCGAACCTCGACCGTGCGGCCCTGGTAGAGCGGCACGCCTTGTTTTTTGAGCGCGCCCCAATCCTTGCCCCATTTTTCCGGCGAGCGTTCGTAGGCAATCCACAACCGGCCGGCGTGGTCGTAGGTCACGCTAGCCCGCATTTGGCCTTCCGGCGACGTGGCCACGGGAATGGCCGGGCCGAACTGGCCCTCGGCCCAAACCCGGCAGTAAACGTCGTAATCCCCTTTGGCATAAGTATCCCAGGCCACCGCCACCTCGCCGCGGGGCGAGCAGGCAATGGCTGGCATCCACTGGTTGGCCGGGCCGTCGGCCACCAGCATCGGCAACCCGAAACCGTCGCCTTCCTGCCGCACAGCAAGAACTTTCGAGTGGTTGCCCTGGAACGCCTGCCAGGTCACCCACACGCGGCCGGTGCTGTCGGTCGCGGCGGCCGGGAATGCGTTGGGCCCGCGATCCGTGCTGATCGCCAGCGGCTTCGACCACTGATCGCCCGACAGGCTCCGCGCAAACAACTCCCAGCCCTGCGGCGTCTTGGCCGACCAGAACACCCACGCCCGGCCCGAGCCATCGATGGCCATCGCCGTACGGAACACGTCCTGGTTGGGCTCCGTGACGCCCACCGGCCCAGTCCAGTGGTCGCCGTCCAGCCGCAGCAGCAGGACCTGGTCGCCCCCGACCGGTTGGGCCAGGTAGTCCAGCGATTTCGGCTCCTCGTCCAACGCTCCGTGGCTGCGAAAGTCCTTGCCGTGGGTGAACGCCACGTAGGCCACGTAGAGCTTGCCGTCCCCGCCCATCGCCGCGGAAGGATAATCATCCTCGGTCGGCGCCGAAAGCATCGTCACGGTGTTGGGCACGCGGACGACCTGCACCATGTTTTTGAGGAAGTTCTTGGGAGTGCCGAAGGTTACGTCCTTGAGCGCGACGTCGAAGTTGCCCTGCGCGGTCACGAACGACAGCACCGTGTCGGGCGTGGTGTCGGTCAACTCCACCACCAGCGCCGCGTCGACCATCGGTAACGCATCGTGCCCTTTCTTGCGTTCTTCCATGCTCCACGGCGTCGTGTGCCGGGTGGACAGCTTCCAATGCAGTCCTTCCAGCGCGTCGCGCGGGTCGTCCTCCCAGAGCCGCAGCGAACGAACCTGCCCCCCGCTGACGCGAAGCTGGCCGTCCCACGCCGTGGGCATTCGCGGCGTCTGCTTCGGCCCCGGCTGATTCGCTTGCGGATTCGGCTTGCTCCCCAGACGGACTCGCAACGTGACCAGGTTCGGCGGCAGGACCGCGGTGGTGATACGGTCGGGCTTCAGCCGCGGCGCGCCCCCTTGGGCCCCGGACCACTGTTTGACGGCCGCGACGGCGCCGGCGGTCAGAAACCCGAAATAAACCCCCAGGGCCAACGACCCTGCCATCCCTACCACCAAGTGCCGCCGCATCGGAAATTCCTTTCAACAAACTCCGTAGAACGCCCGTCGATTATCGCTTCCGCGCATTAGTATACGCCTGGTCTGCCGATGGGGGCCAGACGCTCTCCCCTACTCCCCTACCCCCCCTACCCCCCTCTCGCCTTCCCGCAGTCCTCGCTATAATCAGCGCAAGGAGGGTCGCTGCCATGTATGTCGCCTGCGTTCACGTCCACGTCAAGCCGGAGCATCGTCAGGCCTTTCTTGAGGCCACCTTGGACAACGCCCGCAACACCGTCCGGGAGCCCGGCAACCTGCGCTTCGACGTCCATCAGTCGCTCGAAGACCCCGACCGCTTTCTGCTCTACGAGGTCTACCGCGACGAGTCGGGCATGAAGGCCCACAAGGAGACCGCGCACTACGCCCGCTGGGCCGCGACGGTCGGCCCGCTGTTGGCCGAACCCCGCCTGGGCGTGAAGTATACCAGCCGCTTTCCCGAAGACGAGCAAGCTTGGTGAACCAGGGACCAGGGGATGGGGACCAGGGGCCGCGAAGCGGCCGGCGTCGCCGCAAGCTGGCGCTGGGGCTGTTGCTCCTGTTGCTCTCCGTGATCGGCGCGGCGCACGTCGCGGAGCTTCGCCCGGGCCATCCCTGGGGCGACGACTTCGCCATGTATATCCTCCATGCGCGGAACCTGGTGGAAAGGCTTCCCTACGCCAAGACCGGCTATATCTTCGATCCCCACAGCCCCGAAACTGGCCCGGCTGCCTATCCGCCGCTTTGCCCCCTGCTGCTCGCGCCCGTCTACGCCCGCTTCGGACTGGATTTCGTGGCCCTCAAGGGCGTGAGCGTTGGGTGTTTCCTGGTCTTCCTCCTGGGCGTGGGACTGGGATTTCGCCGCACGCTCCCACGGCCGGCGCTGCTGGCGCTGGTCGTGCTCTTGGGCCTCAACCACTTCTTCCTCCGCGACACCAACACCGTCAATTCCGACGAGCCGCTGCTGGCCTTCCTTTATCTCTGCCTATTCCTCATCGGACAATTGCGCGACGCCGACGCGACCCGGCGGCGAACCGTGTTGGCAATCGGCGTGGGCCTGTCGGCCTACCTGGCCTACGCGGCGCGAACGGTGGGCGTTCTGTTGATTCCCGCCATTCTCCTGGAAGATCTTCTCAACACTCGTCGCATCCGCCGCGCGACGCTGCTGGCGATCGCGGTGTTCGCGCTGTTGGCAGTCGTCCAGGGGCTGTGTTTCCCCGACCAGCGAGACTACCTGGCGACCATGACCGTGGGCCCCGCCACGCTGGCGCGCCACGCGGCTTGGTATGCCCAACGGTTGGCCGCCTTCTGGAGCAACGGCTATTGCCAACCGGCCGCCGCAGGACTCGCGGCGAGCGTGATGCTCTTGGCGATGCTCGGCTATTGGCGGCGATTGCGCGGCAAGCCGACAGTCTACGAGATCTTCGCACCGCTGTACTTCGCCACGATTCTGCTCTGGCCGGCCTATGGAGGCGAGCGCCTTCTCTATCCCATCCTGCCGCTATGGCTCTTCTACGCATCGGCCGGTCTGCAAGATCCTCTGCTGACCGCGCGGTCCCGGTTGCGTCGAGCGGTGATCGCGGGACTTCTCCCGGCTGTCGCGGCCACTTACGTCGCGTGTTGGACCAGGGCCGACGATGTCCGCGCCGCGGAGGGGATCGGCCAGCCCAACGCGGCGGCGCTCTTCCGCTACATCGCCGGCCAAACGCAATCCTCCGACGTCATCGTCTTCGTCAAGCCCCGCGCCCTGGCGCTGCTCGCCGGCCGCCGCGCCTCGACGTACCACCAGGTGACGGAAGACCGGCAATTGTGGGACTATTTCCGCTCGATCGACGCCCGCTACGTGGTCGCCGTGGAGCGCGATCGCGCGATCGGGCCAACCGTGCCGGCCGCCCTTCTGGAATTCCTCCGCGGCTTCCTCGCCCGCCATCGCTCGCGCTTTGACGAGGTCTACCGCAACGACGATTTCGCAGTCTACCGAATAAGGGATTAGGGAAGAGGGACCACTCCGCTTGCGCGTCCTTCATCCTTCATCCTTCATCCTTCATCCCTCATCCTCACATCCACTGCCACTGCCCGCTCGCGACCACGTAGATTCCCAGCAGCAAGTTGGTCACCGCGTGGGCTGCCACGCAGTCCCAAATATTCCTGGTGCGGACCATCAGCCAGGTGACTAGCGAAAACCATGCCGCGGCCGCAAACAGCTCCTGGGGGTGCATCAGCATCGGCAGCAGCGTGCCCGCAACGAGCGCCGCCCCGTTCACCTTCCCGAACGGCACGCTCCACCAGCGCGGCCCCAGGGGCAACCGCATCACGAAGCCCCGCAGGAAAAACTCTTCCACGAGCGGCGCCACGACCACCAGTCCCAGCAGCCGGATCGCCAGGAAACTCCAGGCCCAAGCGGCATGGTCCCGCAATTGTTCCAGCGGGTTGAAGCCGCTCCGCACGCCCAATCCGAGCACCGGCCCGAGTCCCAAGGGTCCCAGCAGCCGCTCTTCCAACCGCAGCCGGCAAATTCCCACCCAAACCGCCCCGCCCAGCACGCCCGTCAACAGTCCCCACCAACTCACGCGCAGCGGGAATTGTCGATAGCCGGACATCACCGCCAACATGGCCGTCACGGTGATCGCAATCTTCGCCGTATAGACCCAGGGATAGCCCGCATAGGGAATCGCCAGGCCGATCTTCTGCCCGCCCGGCACGGCGGGCGTCGGCTCCAGGCTGCCGACGAGCATAAACAGCACGAAGGGCAACAGAAAAACGATCCAGGGATTTCGCATGGTGGAACGGATGAAGGATAAAGAAAGTCGCTCTCCGCTTGCGGTTTCGCCGGGGTCGAAGGCCGGCAACGCCCGCAGGCGACACTACAGCGCCGTCACGGCTTCAGATCCGCGACTCCCACGTACTCCCCGTAACGCTGCGCCAGCTCCTCGGGCGTCATGCCGTAGGCCTGCTGCAGGGCTTGCACCCAGGGCGTCCCTTCCTTGATCCCTTCCAGCAACGCGTGGAAACAGGCGGTCTCCTGCGGCTTGGCACGGCGCGCCTTCGAGGAGTTTCTGCCTCGTGCGGGCGACGGCGGCGTGTACTTCACGAGAAAGTCCACCATGCTGGCGACCACCCCGTATTGCCAGGGCGCGATTTGTTCGGCCGCGAACAAGTCGCCCCCAAGGCTGTGCGTGCTCTGCATTTGCTGCACCGCCGCGCGGACCCTGTTGCGAACCCCGTTGTCCTGGGTGACCACCGTGCCGGCCACCCAATCGGAAATCCCCTCGTTCAGCCAGGAAGGGACCCGCGCCGACGATTTGAAGCGATGCGTAAAGCCGTGAGCCGTCTCGTGGACCAGCACCGAGGCAAAGTACGTTACTTGGGAACCGAGATAGCACGAGATCAGAACGTCGCCGTTGCTGCTCTGATGCGCCAATCCCTGCGCGGGAAACGACGACATGGGGTTGTGGTAGATCGCATCCTCGAAGGTCACGAAACTTTCCTTATTGGCATAGGCCACGATCACCGCCTTGCCGCGAAAGATGTTGGTGTTGGTGTCCATCCCGTACAACCAGCAAAGCTTGACGTACATCTGGTCCAATTGCGGAACGAACAAGGTGCTGATCATCTGCGGCGAAATGTCGCTGAAGAACAGAAATCGCTTCGTCTCGTAGAGCCGCATGCCCTGGTTGGGAACCTTGCTTTTGACGTCCTCCAGCATGGCGCGCTGCTTCTCGACCACCGCGCGCTGCTCCTCGTCGCTCAATGCGGGCCAGAGGTTCACGCCCTTGGCGGCCAACGCCTTGCGATTCTCGCCGTCCTTGGCATCCGGCTGCTTGCCGTGGGAATGGCTTTCGGCCTCGGCCGTCTTGGAAAGCCGTGCCGAACGCTTCTTGAGCACCTGATCCGGCGGCACCAACACCTTCCGCGCCGCGTCGTAGACGAACATCGCCCGACCGCCCGGCGGGGCGATTTCTTGGAGCCGCACGGCGCCCAATAGCTTCGGCCGGCCACCGCTTCCATCGTCGATCGTCACGGAGGTGATGCTCCCCTCGATCCTCCCGTGCGCCACTTTGACGATCTTCACCCCGGCGATGGTTTCCCCAGTCGACAGCGTCACGTCGACCACCAATCCGACCAGGTTCTCAGCCGTCGGCGGAGCCGATTGCTCCTCGGGCTTCGCTGCCCAGCCGCTGCCGACGCCAATCCAAAAGGCGGTTGCGATCGCCGCGCAGCAAATAGCAGCAAACGTGGCACGCTCCAATCGCATGGCCTTTCCCCCTTATGGTGAGCGAATCCAGCCTAACGGGGGCACTAATCCACGTCAAGTGATGGCCTCGACAGCCATAATATCCGCTTCAACGTGAGCCAACTACCGGCCGCCCCCCTTCATCCTTCATCCTTCATCCTTCATCCTTCATCCTCCCCTCACCCGCCCACCTTCTTCGGCTCATACGGATGGTCGCGCTTCCGCAGCACCTTGGCCTCGACGATCTTGTCCGGCGGCGGCTGATCGGGGGCCGACGGGTCGCGCCGCTGGAGTTTGGAGAGCACGTCCATGCCGCTGATCACCCGGCCGAAACAGGTGTGCCGGCCGTTGAGATGGCCGGTCGGCAGGAAGGTGAGGAAGAATTGCGACCCGCCCGTGTCCCGCCCGGCGTGGGCCATGCTGAGGCTGCCGCGGAAGTGCATCCGCGCGTCGGGGCGATAGCATTCGCAGGCGATGGCGTAGCCCGGCCCGCCGGTGCCGTCGCCCGTGGGATCGCCACCTTGGGCCATGAAGTTGGGCAGTACGCGGTGGAAGGTCAGGCCGTTGTAGAAGCCCTTTTCCACCAGCGCGATGAAATTGGCGACCGTATTGGGGGCTTCGTTTTCGAACAGTTCCAGTTCGATGTCCCCCTTGGTGGTTTTCATGAGCACGCGGGGCAGATTGTCGGCCTTGGCCTCGGCCTGGCGAATCTGCCGCTCCTTTTCCCAGAACTTCTTATATTCGGGAATTTCGCCGAGAAAGCCCTGGCCCAACCCGGCCAGCGTACCGTTCTTTTCCGCCATCTTGAGATACGTCTCGGCCGCATCAAAATCGGCCAGGGCGAAGGCGGCCACTCCGGCCACGTTATAAAGCTGGCCCTCATTGGCATGATTTGCGATCATCAGTTTGGAGAGCCGGTAGGCCGGCTCGAAATCGTCTTGGCGGACGCTGCCGCCGATAATGGCCACCAGCAGATCGGGCAGTTCGGGGCTCAAACCGGGAGCTTCCTCGTAGGCTTTTTCGGCCGATGCCAGGAGTTGCGGCTCCAACTCGCTCCCCTTGCGTTTAAGCTGGTCGAATTGATCGCGGATTTCCCCCTTCCGCTTGTCGTTTGCCGAGGAATACTCGTCCTGAAGTTGCCGCATTTGGCCCAGCAGTGTTTTCCATTGGGCAAATACTTGCTTGAACTCTTGATTCCGCGGGTGCTGCCCCGTGGCGCCCGCCGGTTGAGCCGACAACGGCGCCGCCAATCCCACCACGACGCCAAAGACCAGACCGTATACGATGTGTTGCCGCATGATCGAATCTCCGCTGACTATCCTGGATGATTGAGAAATGCCGCGGCCACCGCGGACCGCATGGTCCGGCCGCCGGCTATCCTATCCGTGCCGTAAGCTTTAGGTTACCATATCAGCCATACGCTGTCCGGGGGCGGCAAGGCGGAAAACGGGACGAGCGCGCACCCATGCGGGTCAAGCTTCGAAGCCTGGCCTGCTACGAGACTATCTCAAAACGGTATTTCACCGCGGCGGGCGCAGTGGGACGCAGAGGAAAAAGCTCAATTCGTGTCCTCTGCGACCGTCTGCGTCCCCTGTGGTGAGTTTTATGATGGATTTTGCGGCCTCGCTGCTAGAGCGGACGCAGTCAATTCCGTCCTACGAAGTCATCTGGGAGCCCAGCGATGGCCCGTCGGAAACACCCCGCCAAGCCTTCTCCGCCCGCCTCGGGCGCCCCGCGGCAACCCGTGGAACCGGTGGCGTCGCCGCCGCGGATCGTGGGCGGTACGATGCGGGGCCGCAAGTTGCTCTACAGCGGCGACTTGCGCACCCGTCCCATGAAGGAGCGGGTTCGTGAAGCGGTGTTCAACCTCGTCGGTCCGGGGGTAAAAGGCAAACAGGCCGTCGATCTGTTCGCCGGCACCGGAGCCCTGGGGTTGGAAGCCATCAGTCGCGGGGCCGCCCGGGCGATCTTCATCGAGCGGCACTATCCCACGCTGCAACTCATCCGCCGAAACGTCCAGGCCCTGGACGTGGAATCGCAATGCGAGTTGGTCTTTGCTAACACTTTTAGCTGGGCCAGGAATCCCGCCGGTTTAGGGGAAACCGCCTGGGTGGTCTTTTGTTCGCCGCCGTTCGATTTCTATGTCGAGCACCGCGACGAGATGCTGGCCCTGATCGGCAAGCTACTGGAAGCCGCGCCGCCCGAAAGTGTCGTGGTGGTGGAAGCCGACGCACGCTTCGATTTCAGCCTGCTGCCGCAGGCCGACTCCTGGGACGTTCGCACCTATCCCCCGGCGATCATTGGAATCCAACACAAGGCGAGGCACGAGTGACGAGAATCGAATGCACCGAGACTCACCACTCACCACTCTCCCCCACTCACTCCCTTACGGGCATCTGGTTCTCCGTCGCCGCCGACGCCTGGCCCAGGCTCGTCGGCCCCAGCGCCACGCCGACCCAGCCGTCTTCGACCACGAATTGCGTGACCGCCACGTTTGCCAAGCTCGGGTCGTTGAGGAACCGTTGCGGCGTCAGCTTCCAGGCACTGTTCTTGGGGAAGGCCTTGGAGAACACGCCCCGCAAGGCGATCTGCCCGCCGCCGCTGATCCGCGCCCCGGAAAGCTGGATGGTCCCGTCGCGAACCAACTCGGCCGAGCGCCCCTCGACCTGCGGCCGGTAGCACACCCGCACCTGGAAGTCGCGCCAGTTACGCGACCCCTTGCTGAACCGGGCGATCGACAGGGCCAACACCGCCTGGCCGTCCTGGAATCGCACCGCGATGGCATTCTTGGATGCGAAGCTGATCGTCACGTCGTCCTGCGCCGGGTCGATGTTCCAGGGTTGCGGACGATTCAACCGTCCGGCGATATAACGGGAAAGCTCCGGCAACGTGGCGGTGCGGCCGTCGAGTTCCAGCTTCTCGAACACATTGTTCACCGCCGACTCGTGCAGTTGCAAACTGGCCACGCTGTCCGCCGGCGCCCGCGGCCGCGGCGTGAAGGCCCCCAGTTCATCGTCGGCCGCCAACCGCAACCGCATCGCCAACCGCTCTTCGCTGGTCTGCGCGCCGATCATCGTCGGCCGCAGCGACAAGTCCGTCAGGGGCTGGTAGACCCGCCGCCGCACCTTCTGCGTGAAATCGTACACCTTGGCATAGGCCTCGGCGTCGATCCGCTGTTTGGCGCGGGCGGAAATCTTCCCTTCCGTTTCCTGGTTGGCCTGACCCTGAGCCTGCTCCTGTTGCGAGCGGGCCACGCTCTGGGCCAATGAGCCGATCAGCGGGATGCCGTCGAACTGCGTGTGCACCCCCCGCAGTTGCGCGCGGCTGTTGACCGCCACTTCGGCCGGCGCCAGCTTGATCCCGTCGGCGTCGATCTCCATCGCCTTGCTGGCCGAGTATTCCGCGTCGCCGCTGTTGTAGAACGTGGCCGGACCGGCGTTGGCGGCCGTTTCCGAATGGATCCGCCCCGAAACTTGCAAGGCCAGGCGGAGATGGCTCGGATCGGGCATGAACTGCACGCCCAGCGCGCTGGTGTTCACGGCCTGCCCCGCCACCGGAACTCCCATGATCGTGTCGTTCACCTCGGTGTACTCCGGCCCCTGCGGCGGAATCAGGCGGTTGAGCAGGGTCTGGGTCACCACCACGCGAATGTTCGCGTTGCGGTAGTAACCGTCCAACTGCTCTCCCAGTTGCCGGATCTCCTCCCGCGGCGAAACGCTCAGCCGCCGGCAGTCCTCGGCCAACAACCGCGCGTCGGCCGGCGATCCACTCTGCTCAAACCGCTCCAGCCGTTCCAGCAGCGAGTGGACGTCGACCGAATTGGCTACCGCGCGCTGCAGTACCATCCGCAGCGCCCCGATCACCGCGCCGTTGACGAACGCCTGCTGCTGTTCGTCCATCGACACCCCCATCAGCCGATCCAACACCCGTTGGGCCAATCGCACGGCGTCTTCCTCGCTCGATGCTTTTTCGCCGCGGGCCAGCTCCCGCAACGAGTCGCAGAGCAGGTACGTTTTCCAAGCCCCCATGCCGGGCGCCTTCTTGGCCATCGCGTCCACTCGATCCAGGCACGCACCCAGCCGCTCTCGATCGAGCGCCGGTTTGGGCTCGCCGCTGAGCACCGGCCCGGCCAGCAATACCGCTTGCTTCCACAACGCCACGCGCCGCGACAAGGCATAGCCGGTCCGCCGCAATTGCGAAGCCAGCTCCGGATCGTCGATCCGCGAAGCCAGCCCTTCGGTTGCGCCGACCAAGGCGCCCAGATGCTTCAAAATCGTCGCTGTCTCCGGGGAGGCTTGCTGGATCGCCAGATCCAGCTTCTCCAATAGCTGCTCGGCGTCCATGGCCCACTCTCCGGTATCACACTCGTAGGCCAAGGCCTCCAAGCGGCCGTGGAGCGATTCGGGGACTTTCCCCCGCGGCCGCGGTGCCCGGACAATCTGCGGAATGGCTATTTGGACCGACTCTCGCGTTTGCGCGGCCGCCGGAGTCCCCGCCGTACCGGCCAGTTGTGGCTTGACCATGGTCTTCGCGGCTGTCGCGGAGGACTTCCCTCTCGCGTGGGCATCGACCGAAAGTCGCTCGGCCGCGGGGATGGAGGTGACGGAATGCGGCAAACGGCTCCGCACCTCCACCTTCTCTCCGCCCGCGCCCGACGCGTCGCGCGCCACCTTCCCCCGCTCCGCCGGCGAGAGCATCCCGTGGAAACGCCGCGCCGACAGGCTCGTGCTCTGCGAGGTCTCCGCTGTAACCGGCTGATTCTGGACCACCGCCGGTTGCGGCTTGGCGGCGGCCGGCCGCGTTTTCACAACCGCGGGCCGCACGTCGGTAACTGCCTTTCCAGGCTCGGCCACAGCCTTGGGGTCCGTAGCCGCCGGGGCCAGCGCAATCACGCTTACCACGGGCGGCAGCCGGATCGGCTGGCCCACCAGGATCGGCTCGGCTGCGGGAGCGAAGGACGCGGTGAAATGCGAATCAGCCAGGCCCCCGTTGTCGCTCGGACCCATGGCCCCTGAGCCCTGATCGCTTCCCATGGCCACGTGCGCATCAGGCAACCCCAGAGCCTTGTCGTCGGCCAGCTTCGGTGCCGGAGATACCGATAGCTTTAGCACGGGAACCTCGAGCGGTTGTTTCGAGGGCAACGACTCCGGGTTCGGTACCGCCGGGGGAATCTCTGCCAACGTCGGGCAGTCGGCAACCTCGGCCGATCGGCTCACGGCAATCACGGTCAAGCTCCGCACCGGTGCGATGGCGATCTGGCTCAGATATTCATCCGCGGATTGGCTCCGCGCCACTCGCTCCCAAGTCCGTGGTGCGACCGCACTCAGAACGAATAAGCAGGCCAGCATGCACAGCAGAGGCCAGATCGATTCATCGCGCCGAATCATGTCACGCTCCTAAGTCCGGGCAATCCAAATCTACCACCGGAGCCACTCGGTCTTAGATAAAATCGGACATCTGGAGCGGTGGGATAAACCGCATGATCGGAGAATTATAAATAGATAGATTCACCTATACCGCGTGTATGACCCGCTCGTTTGGCCTGTGAACCTGGCGAAGATATTACGACCCCAACGAGTGGATCTCATCTCGCGATCGGGTGGTTATCGCCTGATGACGCAGGGGGCGGTGGGGGGGCGGACGCGACCAATGCAAGCACCGGCGCAGGGCAACCAGCGCGCGCCAAACCCCCCGCGAAAATTCGTATCGTCTCTCGGCGTAAATGCGCAGGGCCGCTATGGTCCGTGGCCTGCTTACCGCGGCGCAATGCGATCTTTGCCCACGAATTTCTGCAACACCTCGGGAATAATCACCGAGCCGTCGGCCTGTTGGTAGTTCTCCAGGATTGCCAGCAGACCACGGCTGATCGCAATCGCCGTGCCGTTGAGGGTGTGGACGAATCGCGTCCCTTTTTCACCCTTCACGCGATACCGCACGCCCAGCCGCCGGGCCTGGAAATCGGTGCAATTCGACGTGCTGGTGACCTCGCCGTATTCATTGCGGCCAGGCATCCAAGCCTCCAGATCGAATTTGCGGTAGGCCGGGCCGCCCAGGTCGCCCGTAGCCGTATCGACCACGCGGAAGGGAATGCCCAGCGCATCGAAAAGCCGGCACTCCAGGCCGCGAAGCTGCTCCAACATGGCATCGCTCTGGTCCGGCAGCGTGAAGGCGAACATCTCCACCTTGGTGAATTGGTGGACGCGATACAACCCGCGCGTGGCCCGGCCGTGGGCGCCCGCCTCGGTGCGGAAACAGTGGCTGATGCCGCAGAGCTTGATGGGCAGTTGTTCGGCGTCGAGGATTTGCTCCGCCAGATGGCCGCCCAGCGTGATCTCGGCCGTGGCGATCAGGCTCAGGTCGGTGTGCTCGATGCTATAGATCTGGGTTTCCGGGCCGCGGGGGATGTAGCCGGTCCCTTCCAGCACGTCGTTCCGCGCCAGGTCGGGAGTCATCATCGGCGTGAAGCCCTCCGCCATCAGCACCTCGAGCACGTAGCGCTGCAAGGCCAACTCCAGCAGCACCGCTTCATTCTTGAGGAAGTAGAAGCCGTGTCCGGCCACGCGCGCCCCGGCCTCGAAATCGATCAGGTCCAGCTTCTCCCCCAACTCCACGTGGTCCAAGGGCTTGAAGCCCAGCTCCCGCACCGGCGTCCGGCCGCGGAATAGCTCCACGTTGGACTGATCCCCGGGGCCCACCGGCGCGTCGGGATGGGTGACGTTGGGAATCGAACGGTGGATCTTGTCCAGCTCGACCTCGATCCGATCCAACTCCACCTGGATTTCGGCCGTCTGCTCGCGGAGCTTGCGTCCTTCTTCCTTGCGGGCCTCGCGCTCGGCCGGGTCCTTGGCCTTGCCGATCGATTTCGACACCTCGTTGGCCTGCTGGTTGAGCTGGTCGACCTGGCTCTTCTTGGCCCGCCGTTGCGATTCGAGTTCCAGGAATCGATCGACGTCGACTTTCACGCCCCGATTGACGCAGTTCTGTTTCACCAGGTCCGCATTCTCAACGATGAATTTGCGATCAAGCATGGCACAGCTCAAAGGATGTAAGGAAGGATGAATCGCAGCCTAATCAACGCACGGCTGGGTGGCATGCCGTCACGACGCGCAGCCTCGGGTCGGCATGTTTTCTGCCCGCGTCGACATGCCCACCCAATTGTCAAAGTTCTTGCCCCGTTGATCCTTGTACTCTCGCCGCGGCCAATTCCCCCCACAACCGCGCGCTGGCGCGGATGCCGCGATGGAAATCGGCCAGCGAAAATTTCTCGTTGGGGCTATGCGTATTGTCGTCGTCCTGGCCCCAGCCCAGCAGTAGCGTATCGGCATGCAACGTTTCGCGGAAGGTCGACACGATGGGGATCGAACCACCCTCGCGGGTGTAGACCGGCTTCCGCCCGAAGGCCTGCTCCACCGCCCGGGCTGCCGCCTCGACGTACGGACTGTCCAGCCGGACCATCACCGCCGGCGCTCCGTGCAGATCCAGCAGCTCGAATTGGATCCCCGGCGGGCAGAGCCTCTCGATCAACTGCCGCAGCCCGCGGGCAACCTTGGCCGGGTCCTGGTTGGGCACCAGGCGGAAGCTGAACTTGGCCCCCGCCTTGGAAGGCAGCACCGTTTTGCCTCCCTCGCCCTGATAGCCCCCCCAGAGGCCGTTCACGTCGAACGTGGGCCGGACCCAGCGACGCTCGATGGTCGAATAACCTGCTTCGCCCGTCAGGGCATCGACGCCGATCTGCTCCATGTAGTGCGTCTCGTCGAACGGAAGCGCGGCAAACTGCCGTCGCTCGCGATCCGACAGGGGGACCACGTCGTCGTAAAAGCCCGGGATCTGGATTCGCCCCCGCTCGTCGATGAGCCCGGCGAGGATCTTCGCCAAGGCGTTGGCCGGGTTGGTCACCGAACCGCCGAAGGTTCCCGAGTGCAGGTCGCGCACCGGGCCGGTCAGCCGCAGTTCGTAGTACGCGATGCCCCGCAGCCCGTAGTTGATCGCCGGCTGACCGGGGGCAAACTGGGCCCCGTCGCTGATCACGATCGCCTGGCACGCCAGCCGGGCCGCATTCTCGCGAATGAAGGTCTCGAGATTCGCGCTGCCGACTTCCTCTTCCCCCTCGATCAGGAACTTCAGTTGCAACGGCAGCTTTCCCGCCGTCTTCAACCACGCCTCGACGCTCTTCAGATGGGTGAACATCTGTCCCTTGTCGTCGGTGGCCCCCCGGGCGTAAATGTTTCCCTCCCGGCAGACCGGCTCGAACGGCGGCGAGGTCCACAGCTCGAGCGGCTCGGCGGGCTGGACGTCATAATGCCCATAGACCAGCACCACCGGCGCCCCCGGCACCGCCGCCGACTGGGCATACACCAGGGGATTGCCGGGCGTTGCGATGATTTCACTCATCAGACCCAGCCGCAGGAATTGCTCGTGGACCCATTGGGCGGCCCGCTGGATGTCTCCACGGTAGGCCGGATCCGCGCTGATGCTGGGAATTCGCAAGAACTCGAACAGTTCTTCCTCAAATCGCCGTTGTCCGGCTTCCAGATATTGCTCGATGGCAGGCATAGGCTTTCAACCTTGTAATTTCCGAGTCAGGCCGACGCCAGTATAATGGAACGAGAATCCCCCGACCATGAGGACCTCCCAAAAGCGGGCGAAGAACCTGATCCCGAAACGGGTATTGGTCGGCGGAAAATTGGCGATTCGCTTGGGTTTTGGGATCGGCTCCAAGGGTTTTACAAAATGAGCGACGACGCCGCGACCGCCGAACTGAAGCCCTGTCGCCAAAAACGCCAGCGCTCCGCCGAGCGGCCCGCGCCGCAACCGCGCTATAACGTGATTCTATGGAACGACAACGACCATACCTATGTCTACGTGATCCTGATGATGGAGGAGTTGTTTGGCCACGCCCAGGAAAAGGGGTATCAGATCGCGCAGGAGGTGGATAAGCAGGGCCGGGCGATTGTGCTCACCACCACCAAGGAGCATGCCGAACTGAAACGCGACCAGATCCACGCCTATGGCAAGGATCACCTTTTGGATTCCTGCAAAGGCTCGATGTCAGCCACCATCGAAGCCATAGAATAGTGGGGTGTGAGGCGTGGGGTGAGCGGGATTCGAGCTACGCCACACAGTCAAGACCCCAAACCCCCATGCCAAGGCTCAAAACCAGGACGCTAATGGTAGGGTGGGTCGAGCGCAGCGAGCCCCACCAAAATCCGCGAACAACTCATGGTGGGGCTCGCTGCGCTCGACCCAACCTGCAAGCTCCACACTCCGCCCCCCGCACCTCGTATGCCAACGCTCAAAACCGTCACTCTAGGTTGCAAAGTCAACCAGTACGAAACGGAATACGTGCGGCAAGGGCTGGTCCAAGTCGGTTACCGCGACGCCCGCGACGACGAATCGCCCCAGTTGTGTCTCGTCAACACCTGTAGCGTGACGGCCGAAGGCGAGGCCAAGTGCCGCAAGATCATCCGCCGCCTGGCCCAGCAGCATCCCGGGATGGGCATTATCGTGATGGGGTGCTACGCCACGCGGGCCCCGGCCGAGGTTGCCGCGCTGCCGGGCATTCTCGAAGTCGTCACCGATAAGCGTCTGCTGCCGGACCTGCTGGCCCGCTATGGCGTAACCGATGTGCCCGAGGGTATTTCCACGTTCCGCAGCCGGCGGCGGGCCTATGTCAAGGTTCAGGACGGTTGCCGGCTGCACTGCGCGTTCTGCATCATTCCGCAGGTCCGTCCGGTGCTCGGCAGCCGTCGCGTCGCCGATGTGCTCGACGAGATCCGCCGGCTGACCGAAAACGGACATCGCGAAATCGTGCTCACCGGCATCCACCTCGGACACTACGGCTTGGACCGCCCAGCCCTGCCGGGGGATCCACCGCGGGTTCGCCTGGCCGGGCTCTTGGCCAAAATTGTCGACCTTCCCGGGCAGTTCCGCGTGCGGCTTTCCAGCTTGGAAGCGATCGAGGCCCGCGGCGAGTTGATCGCCGTGATGCGTGACAACCCGCAGCGCGTCTGCCCCCACCTGCACCTTTCCATGCAAAGCGGCTCGGATGCGGTGCTGGCGCGAATGCGGCGCCGCTGGCAGTCGTCGCGGTTCGTCGAGCGTTGCTTGGAAGCCCGGGCCGCACTGGGGAACCCGGCCCTGACCACCGACGTGATCGTGGGCTTTCCCGGCGAAACGGAAGACGACTTCCAGGCGACCTGCCGCGTTTGCGAGGTAATCGGTTTCGCCAAGATCCACATCTTCCGCTTCAGCCCCCGCCAGGGAACCCCCGCCGCGGACATGCCCGACCAGGTGCAAGACCGGGTCAAGCAGCAGCGGGCGATGCGTCTGGAGGAACTGGGGCAACGTCTGCGGCAGCAGTACCTCCGGAGCCTGCGGGGATGTCTGCTGCAAGTGCTCGTCCAATCGCCCGCCGCCGGCAAGCCTGGGCGGATGTATGGCATCTCCGGCCAGTACGTGCCGGTGGAACTGCCGGGCGACGAGCGGCTGGTCAATCAACTGGTGGAAGTTGAATATAACGATGAAGGATGAAAAAAGGAGCGGCTCCCCGTGGGGTGGGGTGATCCGCGGTGCCTTTTGCTGTCTTGCCCCGTTTATTCATCCTTCATCCTTCGTCCTTTCGTCTAGCTCTCCCCCGGGGCATTTGCTACACTCCGGCCCCACTTTGGATCAGGTGGGCCGGGCTGTGTCGCCCCCGGCCATGTTGGTGCTCTTCTCGGGAGTCGCGTGGACTATGAGCGGGAAATCGATGCCTTGGCGATTGGCTCTGGCGGCCGGCATGCTGGCCCTGTCGGCCACGATCACTCTGGCTGCCAGCCCTTGGGACAAGTTGCTCAGCACCAATCGCGTTGACGCCGATCCCCAGAAGCCCTATCTGCTCAGCGAAGACAACGGCCCGTGGATGATTATGGCCAGCACTTTTTCCGGCGACACCGCCCCGCAGAGGGCGCACGACCTGGTGCTCGAGTTGCGCAAAAAGTACAAGTTGCCGGCCTATGTCTACGAACGAAAACTCGACCTTGGCAAGGCCGAGGGTAAGGGTGTCAATCGCTTTGGCGAGCCGCTGAAAATGAAGTACAACCGCGGCTCCGAACTCCGCGAGATCGCCGTGGTGGTCGGCAACTACCCCACCGTCGACGATCCGGCCGCCCGGGAAACCTTGCGCCAGATCAAACATCTTCAGCCCGAAACCCTGAACCCGAAAGCGGCGAAGCAGTCCAACGGCGACCTGGCCGGCTGGGTAGCCGGATATCGCTGGTTCGCCCAGACCATCTCCGGGAGTGAAGAGAAAAAGAGCCTCGGCCCCATGGGCCATGCCTTTATCGTCACCAACCCGCTGCTGCCGAAGGAGTATTTCGCCCCCAAGGGGGTCGACAGTTTCGTGCTCCGGCTCAACGAAGGTCTCGAATTCAGTTTGCTCAATTGTCCGGGCAGGTATTCCGTCCGGGTCGCCCATTTCACCGGTGCGGCGGAAATCAAGCAGGATAAAGTCAAGGAGATCCAGGAAGGCCGGGCTCAACTCAAGAGCCAACTGGGAGACGCGGCCGAAAAGGCTCATCATCTCGCGCGCCGCTTACGCGAAAAGGGTTACGAAGCCTATGAATTCCACGACCGCACCTCCAGCCTGGTGACCATCGGACATTTCGCTTCGGTGGGCACCCCGAGGGCCGACGGTGGCATCGACCTGAATCCCAAGATCGCCAAGATCGCAGACGTCTTCGGCCCCAAACTGACCGACACCCCGGGCCAGAAGGCCGTGAAGCCTGCAAGCCTCGATGGCATTTCCTTCGACATCCAGCCCGGCCCGGTGGAAGTTCCCCAGCGCTCGCTCGCCGCCGACTATCGCCACGACGTGGCGGCCCGGCAATCGATGTTCCAGGGCAGAGAGTAAAGTATGGCCGAGCGACCGCTGCTGGTGTTAGGCACGGGCAATCGCAAGAAGGGGCGGGAAATGGCCGACCTGCTGGCCCCGGTGGGCCTGGAGCTGCGCACCCTGGCCGATTTCCCCACCGCCATCGAGGTTGCCGAGGACGGCGACACCTTTGCGGCGAATTCGTCCAAGAAGGCCGTCCAGCAGGCCCGGCACCTCGGCCACTGGGTGCTCGCCGACGACAGCGGGCTGGCGGTCGACTGGCTCCGCGGCGCGCCGGGCGTGTATTCCGCCCGCTTCTCCGGTCCCACAGCGACCGACGCCTCGAACAACCAAAAGCTGCTCGGCGAGCTCTCCGGCCTGCCCCCGGAGAACCGCTCCGCCCAATTCGTCTGCCACCTGGTGCTGGCCGACCCCCGCGGCACCATCCGCGGCGAAAGCGAAGGCTTCTGCCGCGGCCGCATCTTGACCGCGCCGCGCGGCGCGGAGGGCTTCGGCTACGATCCGCTGTTCGAGGTCCGCGAATACCACCGCACCTTCGCCGAATTGGGCCCGGTGGCCAAAGCGGTCCTCAGCCACCGCGCCCGGGCGGTGCGGAATCTGCTTCCCACATTGCAAGCCCTCGTGGACACCGGGCAGTGGGTCTCGGGCGAACGCAAAGATTGAATGTGGATTGTGGCCGGAGTCATTTACGCGGGCCATCCTGAGCGCATTTCCGTCATCCTGAGCGCGTCACTGTTATCCTGAGCGCGTCACTGTCATCCTGAGCGCGTCACTGTCATCCTGAGCGCGTCACTGTCATCCTGAGCGTAGCGAAGGATCTACGTTGCCTCGCGAGACGACCCAGGTACTTTGCCACGTTCCGCAGTGACGGAGTGCCGAGTCTCCCATGAATTCCGTCCCCCAGCGCGCGAATTCCATACACTGCATTTGTCATCAGGGCGAATAAGGCGTAGAATAAAAAAGCGTCGAAGGCGTTTCTTTCTTTCGGCAGCCAGGACCGTGCTCTGCGGTGCTCTCATCGGCTCTAAAATCATCATCCCGTGCTTCGTTTCTTGTTGCGCCGCCCCCGGTCGGCCTCGCCGGCGCCGCGGTTTTGTCCGCCGCGGCAGGGAGTTCTTTGTCCGCTTTCATTCGGGAGAATCTCTCGCCGCGTTGCATCGATAGAAATCCACTGGAACAGGTACCGTAGCGTTTAACGCTACGAAAATGGGCCAGGAACGTTTCCGGTAAGCGATTCCCGGAGCGTCTCCTGGCCCTGTTTTTTGCCCTGACTGCCTACTGCCTACGCCCTCCCTGTTTTGCTAAACTATCACCATCAGTGCATTCGACGTTGTCACCTCAAGCGTCAAAGATTATCGCAATGACTCATCTCGCGCACTTTACGGCGTCCATTAGGTATTCGGCCTACCTGGTCATCCTATTCCTCCTCGCGCCCGGCTTTGTCCGCTCGGCCGCCGCGACCGACTTGGCTTCCTGGAAGATCCAAGCCGAAGCGATCGACGCCGTCAAGCTGCGTTTGCTCAGCGGCGCCGATGGCGTGACGGAACGGGTCAGCCGCGGCGGCAGTCGTTGCGTGACACCCCGGGCCGACACTCGCCCCGCATCCCGCTACCTCTATTTCCGCGCGGACGTCGAGAGGAAACCCGACTCGCCGCCCTGTTTTCTCGTCGTCGAGTATTTCCACTCGGCTGGCTCCGGCGCGCTGCGAGTCCAATATGACAGCACCACCAGCGGCTCGGCCGACAGCCGCTATTGCGGCAGCGAAGATCAGGTGGGCGGCTGGCAGTTCGGCGTCGAGGGTTGGCATACGGCCGTTTTCCAGCTCGACCATCCGCGACTGGCCCATCGGCAAAACCTCGGCGCCGACTTCCGCCTGGCGGGCGACCGGCCCGTGGTCCGCTCTCTGCGCTTGACGGCCGAAAAGCCGCCCGAATGGGACCAGGCAATCCGGGCCCTGGAGCACGTCGATCCCAAGGTCCACATCGGCTCCGGCGGGGAATTGATCGTGGGCGGGTTCGATCCCAATAGCTTCGACGTGGTGACCGCTCGGCTCAGTGGCCTGAAAGCGGCCCTGCCGGCATTTCGGCTCTTCGGCGTCACCAGCCACGAGTGCTACGTGCGCTGGAACCTCTGCGAAACCGCGCCCGGGCGGTTCGATTGGAGCGTCTACGACCGCTACGTCGACCTCTACCGCCGCAACGGCCTGAAATGGGTGCCGTTCTTGATCGTCGGTCCGGCCTACAGCCTGCCCGACTGGTATTACAAGCAGTCGCAGGGATATATCTGCCTGGAACACGGCCAGGAAACGCAAATCCAATCGCTGTGGAACCCGCGTTTGCGCGAGCACGTCGCACAATTCATTCAGGCCTTCTGCGAGCACTATCGCGGCTCGGGCGTGATCGAATCGATCTTACTGGGCGTGACCGGCAATTTCGGCGAAGCGATCTACCCGGCCACCGCCGGAACCGGCTGGACGGCCGAAATCCACGGTTCCTACCACTCCCATCCCGGTTTTTGGGCCGGCGATCGTTATGCGGTCGACAGTTTCCGCCAGTTCGTCCGCAAGAAATATGAGAGCAACGCGCGGCTCCAAGAGGCTTGGGGGCCGAAAGCCCGCGATCTCAGCGTGGTCCGGCCTTTCCTCCGCGCCGACGCGCCCAACGATCGCGCCTGGCTGGATTTCGTCCAGTGGTATATCGACTCGATGACCGACTGGTCCCGCTTCTGGATGCAGGAAACTCGCAAGCATTTCCCGGGCGAGATCTATCTTTGCACCGGCGGCCATGCTCCGCCCGAGCACGGCTCCGATTTTGCCGAGCAATGCCGGATCGCGGCCGAGGCCCACGGCGGCGTGCGGATCACCAACGAAGGGAGCGATTATCGCGTCAACTTCGGCGTCACCCGCTGGGTCGCGTCGGCCGGCCGGCAATACGGCGCCTATTTCAGCTTCGAGCCGGCTAGCCGAGTCAGTCCCGACGGCGTGGTGGCGCGAATCTATAATGCCACCGCCTCCGGCGCCCGCGGACTTCACTACTATCAGAACAACCTCTTCGATAACGAACTCTCCAGCGCGAACTTCCTCGCCCAAGGAAGCCAATTTCGCCAGCGGCAACCGCGGGTGGAGATCGCCGTGTATTATCCGGAGACCTTTATCCGGCTCGAAGGCCACCACTTCCTGGGCTACGTGGAGCCGCTGCGCGACGATTTCGACTTCGACTATCTCAGCGACCGCCAGATCGCCGACGGCGGCCTCGCGCGTTGCAAGGCCCTGATCTTGCTCCAGGGAAACGTGGCCGAAGCGGCCACCTGGCAAGCCATTCGCGATTGGGTCAAGCAGGGCGGTTGGCTGCTGCGGCCGGGCGATCTGGGCAAGCTACGCACCGTCGAAGGCGATCCATGGCCCGAAGCGGCCCTCTGCGGCCAGCATTCCGCCGAAGGCCGCGGACGCGTGGTTGCCAGTCTCAGCCCCGGCAAATCGCCGCAATATCGGGAATTCCTTACCCACGCGCTCCGCACGGCGAAGAACCTGGCGCCGCCGACCCGCATGATGCTCAGCCTGGATGGTCAGGAAGACGGCCTCTTCGTCACCGCCTTCGAGCATGAGCTGCTCTGGCTGAATTTCACGCCGAAACCGCTGCGGAAGGCCCTGCCCGACGGAAAGACCACCCTGGAACTGCCGCCGCTGACGATCGTCTCGCAGCCGATCCCGTAAGCATTGGCCCGGGTCATTAACGACCTGGGATGCGCGGACGAAGCGCAATGGAAGCCCCAAGCGTAAGCGAGGAAACCATCGACCGTTGGCCTCGCTCGCGCGTCGGGCTTCAAATACAAACACTGCCCGCTGCCTCTCAATCGCCGATCGCCTCGGCCGGATTGCGGATCACGTCGGTGATGCGAATGGCCTTGTGCCCTTTGAAAGCGCCCGCCTGGCCCCGGAACTTGGGGATTCCTTCGACGCTCACCATCAATGGGCTGTGGACGTCTTTCTCGGTGGTGATGATGTCGCCCACCCGCAGGCTGAACAGGTCGCCCGTGCCGAGCTGGGTGCGTGCCAGGCGGACCTGCATTTCCACCATCGAGCCGCGGAGCATCTGACTGATCTGTTCGATGCTTTCGGGGGTGGCCTGGCGGCGGCCGTAGCTGATCCAGCTATTGGCCGAAAGCTTGGTGCCGATGCGCTCGATGGAGTTGTAGGGGATACATAGATTCACCATTCCGCGGATGTCGCGCAGCGCCAGCTCGAAGCTGATCAGCACCACCACTTCATTGGGCGGAACGATCTGCACCAATTGCGGGTTGCTCTCCACGCGCAGCACTTCCAGCTTCAGTTCGAGCACGTTCTCCCATGCCCGCCGCAGTTGATCGAGAAACAAGCTCGTGATCCGCGATACCAGGCGGAGCTCGATTTCGGTCAACGGACGGCGGGCGATCGCGCCCCCTTCCCGTCCGCCGCCCAAGAGCCGATCGATGATGGGGTAGAGAATCGAAGGGTTGATGTCGAGGATCAGGTTCCCTTCCAGCGGCTCCGCCTTGAGCAGGTTGAAGCAGGTGGGGTTCTCCAAGCTGAACACGAACTCGCCATAGGTGAGCTGGTCGACGCTGGTCAGCTTCACCTCCACGATCGTCCGCAGCAGCGTGGAAAGCGCGGCGCCGAAATTCCGCCCGAACCCCTCGTGAATCGTCTGCAAGGCCCGCATTTGTTCCTTGCCGACGCGCTCCGGGCGTTTGAAATCGTAGGGCGTGATCTTCTCGCGTATGCGGGGCGGCGCGGGGGAAACCGTGGCCACGGGGTCGACTTCCGCCGCGGCGGGCGCCTCCTCGCCGGTCGACATGGCGTTGAGCAGACTTTCCACTTCCGCCTGGCTCAGTACGTCTCCGCCCATCGATCAATCCTTTTGATCTTATTAATCCACCGCGGGGTGGCACGTCCCTGAGCGCAGCGAAGGGCGTGGCTTTGCGGCCCCACGCCCATCACTCCGTTCTGGGCGCGCCACCCAATTGGTCAACGCATTTCCTTAAAGTTCCCAGCCATTCGCCGTAAACCCCCCGCTCATTGGCGAATCTGTCCGTCGCCGTAAACGATGTACTTGTAGCTCGTCAACTCCTGCACGCCGCACGGGCCGCGGGCATGGTACTTGTCGGTGCTGATGCCGATCTCCGCCCCCAGGCCGAACTCGAAGCCGTCGTTGAAGCGGGTGCTGGCGTTGATCATCACCGCGGCGCTGTCCACCCGCGCGGCGAACAGCCGCGCCGCGGCCAGATCGCCCGTTACGATCGCCTCGGTATGGTGGGAGCTATAGTGGTTGATGTGGTCGATCGCTTCGTCCAGCGACGCCACCACCTTCACCGAAATACATGGTCCCAGGTACTCCGTGAAATAATCCTCTTCGCTGGCCGGCTTGGCCGCTTTCACCAGCGATTGGGTCCGCGCGTCGCCGCGAATCTCGACGCCCTGCTCGATCAAGGCCGCGGCGATCGGCGGCAGCAATGCGCCGGCCACGTCGGCGTGGACCAGCAGCGACTCCGCGGCGTTGCAAACCCCCATCCGCTGGCACTTGGAATTGATCACCAGCCGCCGCGCCAGCTCCGCATCCGCCCCGCGATCGACGTATACGTGGCAATTGCCGGCGAAATGCTTCAGCACCGGCATCCGCGCTTCCTCGGTCACCCGGCGGATCAGGCCTTCGCCGCCGCGGGGAATCACCAGGTCGATGTATTCCGGCAGCGCCAGCAGGTGGCTCACGGCCGCGCGGTCGGGTGTTTCGATCAATTGCACGCAATCGCCCGGCAACCCGTTCTCGCTGGCCGCTTCGGCGAGGATCTGCGCAATCGCTTCGCTGGAATGCGCCGCTTCTTTGCCACCCCGCAGGATCACCGCATTGCCGCTCTTGACGCACAGGGCGGCCGCATCGGCCGTGACGTTGGGCCGCGATTCGTAAATGAAGAAAATCACTCCCAGCGGCACGCGAACCTTTTGCACTTCCAGGCCGTTCGGCCGGATCGATGAAGAGATGATCTCGCCGATCGGCTCGGGAATCGCCACCACTTCTTCCAGCCCGCGGACGATCGCCTGGATCCGCGCCGGCGTGAGCCGCAGCCGGTCGACTTGGGCGTCGCTCAGACCGAAACTGGGGGCCGCCGCCAGGTCCAGCCGATTGGCCTCGCCGAGCGCTAGCGATCGATCGGCCAACAAGCGGGCGCTGCGGCGCAGCCAGTCGTTCTTTTGCGCCCCGCTCACGCGACCCATTTCGACCGCGGAGAGCTTGGCCCGCCGGGCCACGTCGAGGCAGTACTCCCGCAAGTCGTCGATCTTACCGACCGCCATCGTCAAACCCCTGGATTGATTTTCCGCCTCAACCGAAGCAGGCCGGATGCGTGCTTGCACGCACACGATTTAGCGGCGAGAAAGCCGCGTGGGCGCAACCACCCGTCCTACGAGCCTCAACCGAAGTATCCTCTAGATCGGCCGCTGAGTCAACGCCGATTGCCGCGGGGGGAAGGCAAGACGGAGACACGTAAGTTGTTGACTGCTCGAATCTTGCGGCGAACCGCGCAACCATAGCAGTCGCAGGGTGGGTCGAGTGCAACGAGCCCCACCGGGAATAACGCGCGGCGCGGAGTGTCTGAACTGGACCTGATTTCACTCCACACCCCGCACCTCACGCTCCAGACCCTGTAGCCCTCCGGCCGCCTGAAACAGCCGCAAGGCTTCGCGAACCGGGCCGACATCGTGTACCCGCAGAATCTGGACCCCCCGCCGGGCTAACGCCAGCGCGACGCCCACCGTCCCCGCCACCCGGCCCGCCTCCGTATGGCCCAGTACCTGGCCGATGAACCGCTTTCGCGACACGCCGAACAGCAGTGGGCATCGCAACTCGTGAAAGCGGCGGGCCTGGTTGAGGATCCGCAGGTTCTGTTCGGTCGTTTTCCCGAAACCGATGCCCGGATCCAAGGCCAACCGCGCCGGATCGACGCCCGCGGCCATCAGTGCGTCGCGGCGGCCGCGTAGATAGGCCAGCACGTCCTCCACCACGTCGCCATACACGGCCGGCCCGTGCATGCTCTGGGGCGTGCCCGGCGTGTGCATCGCGCACAGCCCGCAACCCGCTTGCAGGGCGACCTCCAGCATGGCCGCGTCGCCGGTGAGCGCCGTGACGTCGTTGATGATCTGCGCGCCGGCGGCCACGGCCTCGCGGGCCACGCTCGCCTTGTAGGTGTCGATCGACAGCGGCGTGGCCACCCGCTCGGTCAATGCGGTGATCACCGGCAGCACACGGCGAAGTTCCTCCGCGGCCTCGACCGGTTCGGCGCCGGGCCGCGTGCTCTCGCCGCCGATGTCGAGCAGGTCGGCCCCCGCGGCGGCCAGTTCCAGGGCGCGATCCACCGCCGCCGCCGGCTCCAGGTAGCGCCCGCCGTCGGAAAAGCTATCGGGAGTGACGTTGACGATGCCCATCAAGAGCGGCAAATCGCCCAGCACCAGCGTATCGCTGCGCAATCGCCATCGATCGGCACCAGCGGCCGGCTGCGGCCGTTCCGACGGAAGATAGGCACCGCGAGGCATCATGCCTCCAGTTTACCACATTCGCTGGGCTTACCAGGGCGCTTCCATCAGGCACACAATATGCCGGGCCAGCTTTTCGATGGCCTGCTGCTGGGCCGTGGCGATCGATTGGCCCATCTCGGGCACGAAATTGACGCTGGCGCCGACGGTGGCCAGGGCCGGATCCAGCGGCACCGGAACTCCTTCCCGAAGCACATTGCCGCGGCGATCGACCCAACGCACTTGTACCTGCATGTGGTACTCGCCCATCCGCGTATCGCCGGTCGGCGCGGGAATCGTCATCCGTTTGCCCTCGTTGGTGATGCGCCCGGAAAGGACGCTGTCGGCATTGTCGGGCGAACCGACCACCTTATAGGGTGTCTTGAGTTCGATCTCCTTTTCCACGGCTTCGGTGAGCCACTCGCCCAGGCCGCGGCGGAAACTGCTGCACTCGAAAACCGGAACGTATACCGTCTGGATGTAGCTCGGATAGAGCGATTGGTCGCCGAACTGGTACGCCCGGCAACCGGCTGCCGGCAAGACCACGACCAACGACCAGGCCAGCAACCGCAGCAGCGCGTGCGGTGTGGAGTGTGGCGCGTGGCGAGAATCGATTTCCCTCGTTCCGAAGCTCCGCTTCGGAACGCATTTCCGCGAAACTCTGTTTCGTTCCGGTGCTGCACAAAACATGGATCTTCTGCTACGACTTCGAAGGGGAGCTTCGCAGATGTGTGTTCCCAAGCGGGAACTTGGGAACAAGGTTCAGGCGATCGCTCGTCACTCACCAGGACCTCGTGGAAGGCAGGATCTTATCGACCCACTTGAAGTAGTTGGGCGGCTCGTCCGGATAGTCCTTGATCTGCACCAGACGCTGCTCGGCCGCTTCCGCAGCCTTGCTGCCCGGATGGTCGCGGATCAACATCCGGTAATAGTCCTTGGCCGCCCCATAGGCTTTCTTCTTCTCGTAGAACTTGGCGATGGCCCAGTCACGCTCGGCCCGCTGCTCCATCATCTGGGATCGCGCCTCGATGATCCGCGAGCGCTCGTCGCCGAGCTGCTTGGGGAATTGGGTGAGGGCCTGCTTGGCGATTTCGTCGCCGTCGATCAGCGGGGTGCCGTCGTAGAACGGCCCTTGGTACATCCGCCGTTTCGACTCCAGGTCGAGGATGTGGGCCTGCACCTGGTGTTCGCTCTTAGGGTACTCCTTGCGGAGGACGTCGAAGTGGTAGGCCGCGTCGGCATACTCGCCGTCGAGGAAATGGGCCACCGCGATCGCCATCACCGCGTCGTCGGCCAATGGCCCCGTCGGATCGTTCAGCCGCACGCTCTGATAGGCATTGATCGCATTGCCCTTGGTGTCGAATATCGGCTGCGTCTTGTCGCGGAAGTTGGGCGTAACCGGCCAATGCGGATGGGCCACGTGTTGCTGCTCCCAGTAGCGGGCGATGGCGAACTGCCGCCGCACGGCAACGTCGAGGTAGCGGGAATTGCTGTACTTCTTGAACAACATCAGGAACGTGTCGTCCGCCTTGGGATACTCGTCGGCGAAGAAATGGCTCTCGCCCTGGAAGAACAAGGCGTCCTCTTCCAGCGGCGAATCCGGCCAGCGATCGGCGGCCGCCGCGAACTTCAACGCCGCGTCGTGATAGCTCTTTTGCTGATACAGGGACTCGCCCTCGCGGTACAGCGATTGGGCGATGGTCTCGTCCGGCCCCTTCCCCATGGCAACCTTCATCTTCTTCCAGACGTTCCCCGGGTCGAGATCCGACCAATCGAAGCCCGGATCCTCGTCCTCGTCGCACTTCTTCACCTTTTCCTTGGCGCCGGCCCCGGCCGCCGAGGTGACCGAGGCACCCAGGGTCTCGACGTTCTGCTCCGAGGCCGCGGGCGATTGCGCGGCCTGGTTCGCCGAGGTCTGCTGCACCGGGTAGGGCGACGCGGGCGTCGCCGCCGGCGGCGATCCCGGCTGTTGCGGCATGCCCTGCTGCGGCGCCCCCTGCGTCTGCTGTTGCGGCGCCGCGGCCGGCTGATCCTCCGCCGCCAGCTTGTGCGTCAGCCAGTCTTGGTACGCCTCGTCAGGAGTCTTCGGGTCGGACTGCGGCGGAGGAGACGACTGAAACGCCTGGCAACCCGGCAGCGCGACCACCAGCACGGCCAATACGACCGCCGCTCTGAGGATCGACGGGCAAATCCGCCGCGCACGCCCTGGCATGCCGTCCAACGCGTGCCGCTCAACCCTTGTCAATTGCATCCGGACATCCTTGTCCATGGTTGTCTTCGCGCGCCCGCGTGGGGCGTTCGCTGGAGAACAACGGCAAATAGTCGTACATCCGAGGCTTACGGCCCAGCAGGTTCAAGAGGTAATGATTGAGGACACCGCGGATCTCGCCCAGCAAACGCGGATCGATCGCCAGTCGCTGCCAGGTCCGCCGCAGCGGGTCGGCCAGTTCACGCATCGTTCGCACCGCGGCCGGGCTGATTGACGCCACTTGCTTCTTTCCTCCCCGGCACCCGCCGCACAGCACGCCCCCGTCGAGTTGGCCGAAGGCAATTCGCCCCGGGCCGGACGCGGCGACCGGCTTGCCGCAGTCGACGCAGATTTCCAGCGCAGGGAGGTGTCCCAGCGCCCGCAGCGCGCAAAGTTCAAACCGCAATACCCGCCGCGCCACGGATTCGCCCGCGGAGAGTGCTTCCAGGGTTTCATCGGCCAGATCAAAAAGTTCGGGATGAGGATCGTAATCGTCGGTTAGTTCTTGCAACAATTCCGCGACGTAATAAGCGGCGTACAAGCAAGATAGGTCGCGACCCGCCACGCGGAACCGCCGCTGGAGTTTCGCTTCGGTCAGTAAGTCGAGTGTTTCGGACGATTTGCGGAGGAAGACTATTCGACAAAGGGCTAACAGGTCAAGAGCAGACTCAAAGGGGCTCTTGAGCCGTTTCGCCCCCTTCGCTAGACCGTGTATCTTGCCGAATTCCCGCGTGAACAGCGTCGTGATCAGGCTGCTCTCGCTGAAATCCACGACCCGAATGACAATCGCGGTGGCTTTTTCGGCAGACATAGGCGGGAAAGGATGAAGGATGAAAAAAGCCCCACCGCGGCGCCGGCGGGGGGAGCGGGGAAAAAGCGGTAAGTGGGAAACCACGAATGACACGAATCACGCGAATTATTCATGCATTCATTCGTGTCATTCGTGGTTCTTCCTTTCCCTGCCCCCTGCCTACTGCCGACTCTCGCCGTCTTCCCGGTCGATCCGCAACCGCTCGATCCGCCGGCTGGTGGCGTCGACCACCGTAAACCGCGCGTTGTGGTAGACCAATTGCTCGCCGCGGGCGGGAATGTGACCCAGCTCGCTGAACACGAACCCGCCGATGGTGTCGAAATCGCGGTCGTCGGGCAGATCCAAGGCCAAGCGCTCGTTGATCTCGTCGATGTGTACGCGGCCCAAGGCCTCGAAGGCCCCGTCCTCCAGCTCCTTGATCCCTTCGACCAACTCTTCGTCGTATTCGTCGCCAATCTCGCCGACGATTTCCTCCAATACGTCTTCCATGCTCACCAGGCCCGCCACGCCGCCATATTCGTCCAGCACAATGGCGATGTGATGGCGGGTGCGTTGGAATTCTTGCAGCAACACGTCGACCGGCTTGGTTTCGGGGACGAAGTACGGCTCGCGCAGCAGTTTCGACCAAGGCTCCGTGCGCTCGGCCGCCGGCCTGGCCATTTCCGGCAACAGGTCTTTGATGTGCAGGATCCCCACAATGTCGTCGCGGGTCTTGCTGTGGACGGGGATCCGCGTGTGCTCCGCCTCGATGGCGAACTGGATCATTTCGTCCCAGTTTCGCGAGATCGGCAGCGACACCATGTCGGTGCGCGGGGTCATGATCTCGGAGACGTCGACGTCGCCCAACTCGATCACCCCCTCGATCATCTCCCGCGCATCTTCCTCCAACAGCCCCTCGCGATGCCCTTCGGTGACGATGGTGCGGATCTCGTCTTCGAACGACTCTTCGTCCGGCTCCTCCGGCTCTCGACCGGCCAGGCGGTGCAACACCGTGTCGCAAAAGCGGGCCCCCGCCACCAGCGGCAGCAACAGCCAAGCCGTCGCGCGCCAAGCGGGCCAGGTGTAGTAGACGAAGCCGGCCGCCCACAGCCGCGCCACCGCCCAGGGAATCCAGATCTCCATGACCAGCAGTCCGAACGCCCCGCCGCCCAGGCCGGTCAGCAGCGCCCGGGTATTGACGACGCCCCCGACCGACGATTGCGACCACACCCAAAACGTGCCCGACGCCACGAACACGGCCACCGCCATCATTTGCAGCGTTTCCGCGGCCAGCGCCGCGTGCTCATCGTGGCGGAGCACTTGCCCCAAGCGGTTGGGCGTCTTCCGCCGCCGGCAAATCGCGTCGAGCTGCCGCGCGGAAAACTTGCCCAACGACTTCGCGCCGATCGCCGTCAGGCAGGTCACCAGGAGGCTGGCCAACGCCAGAGGGAGTGCAATGCTCGGATTCACCGGTTACCCACCTTTTTTCCCCGCCGCACCTGAATTCCCCAATGCTCCAGGTGGGCCCGCTCCCGGGCCCGCATTTCCGCCCGCTCCGCCGCCGAGTGGTCGTCGTAACCCACCAGGTGCAACGCGCCGTGAATCACATACAGCAGCAGTTCCTCGGGGGCCGACCAGCCAAAACGCGGGGCCGCCGCCGCCGCCGTCTCCGCGCTCACCACAATCTCGCCCTCCAGCGTCTCGGGCTGCCGCTCCAAGAGGAAGCTCAGCACGTCCGTCGCATAGTCGTGGCCGAGGAACTCCCGGTTCAACTCGTGGATCGTGGGATCGTCAACGACGGCCAGGCTGATCCGCGCCGCGCCGACCGCCGCTTCCACGAGCACGCGACGCACCGCCGCGGCCAGGCGACGCCGGGAAACTTCGAGTTCCGCTTGCTGGTTGCACACCTCGACGCGAATCATTGCCTCAGGCCGTTCTCTGCTCGGGGTACTTGATGCGTCCATGATACAGGGCCGTGAGCGCTTTCACCAACGCCCGCTCGATGGTCCGCAGTTCCCGCAACGTCAGCCCGCTCTCGTCGAATTGCCCGTCGTGCAACCGCCGCTCGGCCATTTCCCGGACCAGGCTTTCGATGCGGGCCGGCGTGGGATCGACCAACGTCCGGCTGGCGCCTTCCACGGCGTCGGCCAGCATCAGCACTCCGGCTTCCTTGGTCTGCGGCTTCGGGCCGGGATAACGGTAGCTGGCCTCGTCGACTTCGCCGCCGTTGGGATCGAGCCCCTTCTGCTCGTTCGCCCGGCCGAAAAAGAACTCCACCAGCGTGGTGCCGTGGTGCTGCTCGATCATGTCGATGATCGGCTGCGGCAGACGCCGCTGCCGCCCCAGGTCCGCGCCGTCCTTGATGTGGGCGATGATCACCAGGGTGCTCATCGCCGGCATCAGCGACTGGTGCAGGTTGTGATCGCGGGCCTGGTTTTCAATGAAGTAAGCCGGCTTGAGCATCTTGCCGATGTCGTGGAAATAGGCCCCCACGCGGACCAGCAGTCCGCGGGCCCCGATCGATTCAGCGGCCGCCTCGGCGATCGAGCCCACCGTGATCGAGTGGTTGTAGGTCGCCGGCGCCCGGCGGATCAATTCCTGTAGCAGCGGGTGGGCGATGTCGCCCAACTCCAGCAGGCTCAAGTCGGTCAGCACTCCGAAGAGCTTTTCGATGAACGGCAACAGCCCGGTCATCAGGAACCCGGAAGCCAGGGTCCACAAGCCCAACCGCACCGCTTCCGTGAGCATTGGGATTCCCAGCGGCTGGTTGTTGATCACCGAAACGAGGATACCCAATACCACCGCGACCAGCCCCGAGAACAGGCCCACCAGGGTCAGCTTGGCCCGGCTGCGGATTTGCCCGACTTGGAGGATGGCCGTGATGCACACCCCCACCAACACCAGGAATTCCGGCAACCCCAGCCCAATGCCGACGGCAACCACGACCCCCAGGGCCAGCGAAACCAGCACCGCCAGCTCCTGCCCGTAGGCCACCGCGACCGCCATGCCGAACAACAACAGCGGGATGATCTCCGCCCGCCACGTATCCACCGAGGCATAATAGGAGATTGCCGCCGTCACCACCGCCAGCCCCAAGAGCATGCTCAACGGTTTCAGCCGCGCGATCGCCGAACTGCGGCGATACCGCATGCACAGGCCCGCAATCATGAACATCATGAAGATCATCGCCGTGACGGCGGTGCCGCGGGCCAACCGCTCGTCCAGCGTGCGCTGGTCCACGGCCGCGTCGTATTCCCATCGCAACAGATTGAGGTGTCGGCGATCCAGCGGCACTCCGCCGCGGGCGAGCGTCTGACCCGCATCGTAACGGTCCCACATCTCGCCGACTTCCGCGACCGCCTCGTCCAACGCTTTTTGCGTGCGGGCCTCGTCCAACGTCAGCGTTTCCACCAGCCGGGGCTGAAGCCAATTGAAGACCCGCTCGGCCACCTCCGCCGACTCGAAGTGACTGAGAAGGCTCTGTTTGACGACGTTCTTGCTGCCCGTCAGCAGTACGTCGCTGATCTTCACCACCTCGGTGGCCTCCGGCTTTTCAGTCGGATAGACCATGACCTCCTCATAATTGCCCTTGCCCGGCTCGCGCGGCAACCGAGCCAGCAGCCCGCTGTGCTCGAAGGGCGTGAAGGCCGCCGCCATCGCTTTCTCGAATTTCGCCAGCTTCTGCGGACCGGCCAAGGCCTGGCGAAACTGCAGGAACTGCTCTTCTTCCTCTTGCGGCGTCGACGGCTGCTCTTCGTCGCCCGCCGGCGGCTGGAAGTCCTTCCAAAGCTTGCGGTTGGCGTCGGTCATGGTGGCCGCCGCCGTCAGCTCCACCACCGTGTTCCGCAGCACGTTGCGCAACTGCTTCAACGGTTCCGGGTTGTTGACGTAGACAAACCGTACCCGGCTGCGGGCCGAATCCCGTGCGTTCTCGGTGCCCGTCAGGTTGGGCTTCTTGAACGGCACCGTGGCCACGATGTCGATCGGCGGGGTGAACCCGGTGCGATAGGAAAAAGGCGGATCCCAACTCCGCATCGCCAGGCACAGAAACACCGACGCCAGCAGCGCCAAGCCGATCCGCAGCAACACCTTGCGCTCGACCAGGCTGCTCCAGATCCGCTCCCACTGTCCGGGCGGAAGCTCCAGCGCGGCAACGCGTTCCAATCGGGTACGTTTTTGACCGCCACTGGCCATAGCTTAATGCCTCTTGCGCGGACGCCAATCGTAAGCCTTGACGATCGCCTGCACCAGCGGGTGCCGCACGATGTCCGCCTCGCTCAGCGCCACGCAAGCGATGCCTTCGATCCCCGCCAACCGCTCCAAGGCGTCAACCAGGCCGCTGCGGGTGTGCGACGGCAAGTCGATCTGCGTCGTGTCGCCGGAAACCACGATCTTCGATCCCATGCCCATGCGGGTGAGGAACATCTTCATCTGCGCGACCGTCGTATTCTGCGCTTCGTCGAGGATGATGAACGCTTCGTTCAGCGTGCGCCCACGCATATAGGCCAAGGGAATGACTTCGATCAGGTCCTCATCCGTATAACGTTTGATCAATTCCGGGTCCATCACGTCCCGCAATGCGTCCATCAGCGGCCGCAGATAGGGATTGATCTTCGCCTGCAAGTCCCCCGGCAGAAAACCCAGGCTCTCGCCGGCCTCGACCGCCGGACGCACCAGCACCAACTTGCGGATCGTTTGCTGCTTCAACGCGGCAACGGCCGTGGCCACCGCCAGATACGTCTTTCCGGTTCCCGCCGGACCGCTGCAAAACACGATGCTCTTGTTGCGGATAGCCTCCACATAGCGGGCCTGGCCCGACGTCTTCGGCCGCACCTGCCGCCCCAGGCGCAACACCTCGACGGGCGCGGTTTGCGCGGCCGATTGGCCATTGCGGACGGCCGCCAGAATTCGCCCCACGTCCTCCTCGCCCAACGCCCCCTGGAGATTCGCCTGGTTTTGCAACTGCTCCAAAACCTCGGTCGCGTCGGCAACCGCCTTCGGGTCTCCTTCGATGTGAATCTGACCGTTGCGTACGGTAATACTGACTCCCAAGACGTCGCGAATCTTACGAACGTGCTGATCGCGCGTCCCGAACAACGTCAGCAACGATTCGGAATTCACTACGGAAATATTCGATTCAACCATCAAGACCCGCGCAGACCACGCTGCGCGGCAATGACCACGACACGCCCAGTAACCGCCGGCAAGAACACACCTGCCACGTATTTCCCCAAACGCTCATTCAGTATAACAAATGCCACCCCCGGAAGGCCAGCCGGAGATGGCCGTTTTGGCGTAACCTATGTGCCGACAGTATGTTACGACTGCCGGGTTCAACGCGCCAGCTCGAATTGTGCAACATTCCGCGCATCTTGGAGCCGCGTGCGTCATGAAAGCCCGACGCGTAAGCGAGGCGACGTGTCGATGGTTTCCTCGCTTGCGCTTCGGGCTTTGATCGGGCCGTGAATACTCCACGCAAGCAGACCGATGGCTGCGCTGTGATCACCCCACCAGCCCCAGCAGCCAACAGATCCAGGCCACCGGGGCGGCCAGCAGCACGGAATCGACGATGTCCAGCACGCCGCCGAATCCCGGCAGCCAGGTGCTGGAATCTTTGCGGCCCACGTCGCGCTTGAGCAACGACTCGGACAGATCGCCGACCATCCCCGCCGCGCCCACCAGCAGGCCATAAGCGAGCCAGCCCCACCATGGTGTCCCGCCCGAGGCCGACGATGGAACCGCCGCCCCCGCGATCCAAACGCCGGCCACCCACGCGGTGCCGCAAGAGAACACCATCGCGCCGACTCCACCCTCGATGGTCTTGCCCGGGCTGATCCGGGGCGACATCTTGTGACGCCCTAGCAGCCGGCCCACGGCATAGGCTCCGATATCGCCCATCTTGACCACCAGCAGCATCGACACCAGCGCGCCGAGCCCCCAGGAAATCCGCATTTGAATCGCAAAGCTGAGCATCAGCCCGACGTACACCAGCACGAAAATCGCCGCGGCGATGTTGCCGGTCACTCCGCCCGGTTTCTCATAGCGGCGGATTTCCGCCAGGAACACCACGATCACGGCCAAGGCCAGTGCCGCCAACGGCCAGGCGACGCCCGCCACCGCGCGATCCGGCCGGATGTGCGAAAAGACCAAGGGGAACCAATTGGCCGTCACCACCAGCAGGTTGCCGGCGTACACCGCGACCGGTGCCGGGTGCAGCCCGGCCGCGCCCATGAAAGCGAGTATTTCTTCCGTGGCCAGTATGGCCAACACAACACCCAACGGCAGCAGCCAAATGCCGGCCATTTGCGTCTGGTAATCCAGCCAGAACAGGCCGGCCATCGCCGCCACCAATAGGATACCCAACAACATTCGCCAGCGAAGCATGGGAGTCAGGAACCGGGGTCAGGTGAGTGTAGAGGGGGAAAAGGGGAGTGGGGTAGAAGGGGTGTGGGGGAGAAGGGGAAAGTCAAAAGCAACGCTTCTTTGGCGAGTCTCCCCTTCTCCCCTTCTTCGTTTTTCATCCTTACTCTTCCAGTCCCCCGAAACGTCGCTTGCGGGCGGCAAAGTCGCGCAGGGCCAGGTGCAGTTGCGCCTCGTCGAATTCCGGCCAGCATGCCTGCGTGACCCAGATTTCGGCATAGCTGATCTGCCATAACAGGAAGTTGCTCACCCGCATCTCGCCCGCCGTGCGGATCAACAGGTCCAAGTCGGGCATGCCGGCCGTATAGAGATGGGCGCCCAGGGTTTGCTCGTCGATCGCGTCCGGCCGGAGCGCGCCCTGGCAAACCTGCCCCGCGATCGAGCGGACCGCGTCGACCAGTTCGCCCCGTCCTCCGTAATTGATGGCCAGGCACAGCCGCAGCCCGGTATTGCCAGCGCTCAGGGCCACCGTGGCGTCCATGTCGCGGAGCACTTCCTCGGGCAGGCCCTCGCGGCGGCCGATGATCGACACCCGGATATTGTGCTCCATGATCACGGAGCGCTCTTGCACCATGTACTGCCGCAGCAGGTGCATGAGGAAATCGAGTTCCAGCCGCGGGCGTTTCCAATTCTCGCTGGAAAGGCAGTACAGCGTGAGCTGGCCGATGCCCAGGCGGGCGCACTCTTCCGTGACGCAGCGGACTCGCATCGCCCCGCGCTGGTGCCCCTCGATCCGCGGCAGCCCCTGACGCTGCGCCCAGCGCCCATTGCCGTCCATGATGATGGCGATATGCCGGGGCAGTTTGTGCCGGGAGATCTCCAGTCCCGGGATCGTCAGGGTTTCACACGGCTCCGACATGATATTGGACAATTACCGCCAAGCTTGTAGGGTGGGTCGAGCGAAGCGAGCCCCACCAAAATCCACGAATCATTCATGATGGGGCTCGTTCCGCGCGGCCCACCCTACGCGTCATCTCATTACGAACCGTTCGCCGCAAGAATCGTTTGCTCGCGATCCGGGCCCACGGAAATCGTCTCCACGGGACAGCCCACCAACTCACTGAGCCGCGCCAAGTATGCGCGGGCCGCCGGCGGAAGTTGCTCCGCGCGGCGAAGGTGGTCGATCTCCTGCCCCCAGCCGGGGAGCGTTTCGTAGATCGGCACCGCACGCCGCAGATCGTCGACGTGGCTGGGAAAATTCGTGACCCGCGTGCCGTCGATATCGTACGCCACGCAGATTTTCAGTTCCGGCAGCGCGCCGAGCACGTCCAGCAGCATCACCGCCAGCACGTCCACCCCCCCCAATCGCGCCGCATAGCGCGCGGCCACGGCGTCGAACCAACCGCAGCGGCGAGGCCGGCGGGTGACGGTGCCATACTCGTTGCCGCGCTCGCGGATATGCTGCCCAATCTCATTATCTTGTTCGGTGGGAAACGGTCCGCCGCCAACGCGCGTCGTATAGGCCTTCATCACCCCGATCACCTTGTTGATGAACCGGCCCGGCACGCCCGACCCACTGGCGACCCCCACCCCCGAGCTGTTGCTGCTGGTGACGAAGGGAAACGTCCCATGGTCGATATCCAGCAGCGAGCCCTGCGCCCCTTCGAAGAGCAAACGTTTGCCCGACTCCACGGCATCCAACAGGTAAGCCGTGGTGTCGATCACGTGCGGCCGGAGCTGCCGGGCGTAGTCGGCGTACTGCCGGAAGATCTGCTCGGGCTCGAAGCGAACGTCTTGCGACTTGGCATCGCCCCATCCGGCCAGCATTCGCATCTTCGTCCGCGCGATCTGCTCGACCCGCTGCCGGAAGCCGTCGTGGTACATGTCGCCCAGCCGAATCGCCCAGGAGCGTCCCACTTTGTCGCGATAGCAGGGACCGATGCCGCGCATCGTCGTGCCGATCGACTCGCCGGTCGAGCACTGATCCAGCAAACGATCTTCTTCGAAGTGCCAAGGGAAGATCACATGGGCCCGGTCGCTCAGCAGGAGGTTGTCGCCGACCTTGATTCCACGCTCCGTGAGCCCCTTGATTTCGTCCAAGAGGCTGGCGGGGTTCAAGACCACCCCGCCCGTGATCACACACCGCACGCGCGGATGAAAAATGCCGCTGGGGACCAGCGAAAGCTTGAACTTCTGCTGGTCCATCACCACCGTATGGCCCGCATTGGCCCCGCCTTGGTAGCGGACCACGATGTCGTGCTGTTCGGTCAGCAGGTCGACGATCTTCCCTTTGGCTTCATCACCCCATTGCAGTCCGATAACACAACTTGCGGGCACGGATCAGTCCTCACCTTCGTCCATTTGTTGCGATCTGCGTCGCCATGACCGTGGCGCGGCCACACCTGTCGCGACCGCCGATCATTGGCGCGATCGGCATCAATAGCTCTCAGCGCGGGGATTCCCCGCGAACGTCCAAACACGCCAGCTTAACACTCGGCCGTCCGAGCGGTCAAGGGATAAGACGTAAATCCAGGCGGCCATTGCCATTGACCGAGTCCCACCTGCCCGTTATCCTCCCCACCCGACTAGAGCGGAATTCACTCCGTTCCTGGGTTTTTCCGCGGCGAACACAGTGCACTCCCCTCGCCATCGTGCCACGCGCGGCAGTGGACCATATGCTCTTCAACGCCTACCTGATTCTCGCCGCATTGCTGCTGACGTACTCGCTGTTGACGACCCTCTTCACATGGGAGAATCGACGCTTCGTACGCAGCCGCATGCGCGAACTCCATGCCTACACCCCCCAAGGGCGAGTGGCCATCTATGCCCCCTGCAAGGGAATCGACTTGGAATTGGAGAATAATCTCCGCGCCCTGCTGCGACAGGATTACCACGATTTCGAAGTGTACTTCGTCCTTGAAAGCACCGCCGACCCTGCCTGCGAGGTGGTCCGGCGGCTGATCGCCGAGCACCCGCAAATCGCTGCCCGGCTGCTGATTGCGGGGCGGGCGACCGACTGCGGTCAAAAAGTCCACAATCTCCGCCACGCCACGGCCGAAATCCCCGCCGGCGTGAAATACTTGGCCTTCGTCGATTCCGATGCCTGCCCGCGGCCGGAGTGGCTGCGCTCGCTGATCCTGCGTTTGGATCGCCCCGGCGTAGGCGCGGCCACCGGCTATCGCTGGTTCATTCCCGCGCGCCCGTCGCTGGCCAATCATCTGCTCTACGCCATCAACTCGTCGATCGCCCTGTTCTTTGGCGCCGGCGGCAATCACCTGGTCTGGGGCGGCTCCTGGGCCATCCGCCGCGAAATGTTCGAGACACTGGCCGTTCGCGACGCCTGGAAGGGGACTTTGAGCGACGACCTGGTCGTCTCGCGAATCATGAGGCGGCGCCGCCTCCGCGTGCTCTTTCAACCCCCTTGCATGGTCGCGTCGCCATTGGATCACGATCTTCGCAGCATGTGCGGCTTCCTGCGGCGGCAGTACCTGATCGGGCGATTCTACGCATCCAATCTTTGGCTGACCGGGCTCGGCCTCAGCCTGCTCACCTGGATGGTTCTCGTCGCCAGCCTGGCGATTGCCGTCTCCGCAACGTTTGTCCGCACGGTGCCGCTGTGGATCCCCGTGGCGGTGTTCGCCGCCCATTACGCCTTGAACGCCTTTCGCGCCGCGATCCGCCAGAGTCTGGTCCACAGCTATTTTCCCTCCTTCGCATCCGCGCTCCGCCGCGCGCGATGGTTCGACGTCTGGGCCGGTCCGCTCATCGGCCTGGTCAACATGGCCGGCCTTGTCGGAGCGATGTTCGGACACGGGTTTCTCTGGCGTGGAATCCGTTATCGCCTTCGCCGCGACGGTCAGGTCGATGCCGTGCGCCATCAGAACTCATCCGCGGAAATCGTCGCCCGCAGCCAGGTGTTCGTCCTCGATCGCACTCCGGTGCGGGCCGTTCCCTGGAAACGAGCCGGTTGAAGAAAAAGTGGCGCGTCGTGAGTGGCGAGACCTTAATGGATTGCCACTCGCCCCCCACCACTCGCCCCTCATCACTCAACACTCGCCCCTCTTTTCAATGCACATCATTCTCTGCGACACTCGAAAGCTGGACGTGTCGAAAGACTTCGCTGGCGGCATGGGCGTGGGGTTGTTCCCGGCCGGCGGTGGACTGCGCGGTTGGATCATCCGCCACGGCTACCGGCGCGATCGCCGGCCCGTGGCGCTGCTGTTTGCCCATCTGGCCGCCATCTTCCGTCAGCAGGGGCACCAGGTCGAGTACTGCGAGGATCGCCCCGCCGGCCGTGCCGATCTGTATGTGTTCTGCCCCGCGCTCGTCACGCTGCACGTCGAGCGCCAGGCCATGACGCAGATCTTGGAAGATCATCCCCACGCGCGGATCCTCGTCGTGGGAACCGTGGCGTCCGTGTTGCCCGAAGCGTTTTCCGCGCCCGGCGTGACGGTGGTCAAAGGCGAGGCCGAGCAGCTCCTCTGGAAGCTCGACGAAGTGCTCCAGCGGCCCGACGCGACCGTGCAACTGGGCACCCTCGACGATCTCGACCGGTTGCCGTGGGCCGACTGGTCGTTGTTCGGGCCGCACCGTTTCCGCATCGGCTACGATTTCTGGCGGTTCCCCACGGCTTTCGTCGAGGCCAGCCGCGGCTGCACGCATAAGTGCAGCTATTGCCCCGATATCGTCCTGGAAAACACCGCCCGCTTCCGCGATCCCGACGCGGTGGCCGCGGAGATCCGCTCCGGCATCGAGCGTTGGGGATTCCGCTCCTTCAAGTTCCGCGACCCGCTTTTCGGGCTGGATCGCCTGGCGACCTACCGCCTCGCGGAATTACTGGGAAAATTGCCCGTGCCGATCCAGTTCTCTGTGGAAACGCGGATCGACTTGCTGCGGCCGGAACTGCTCCGCGTGCTCCGCCGCGTCGGCCTGACGAGCGTCACGGTGGGAATCGAAACCCCCGACGCGGAAACGCTGCGGCAGCATCGCCGCATTCCCGTCGACGACGATCGGCAGCGGGATTTCATTGCCCTGTGCCGCGGCATGGGAATCCGCACCGTGGCCTCCTTCATGATCGGCTTCCCCGGCGATACGGTGGAAGCGGTGAAAAGCGTCTGTGCCTACGCCATCGCGCTCGGGCCCACCTTTGCCAACTTCAATATTGTCACGCCCTACCCGGGCACCGAGTTGTTTCGTCAGCTTCAGGGGCGGATCGCGGATTTCGACTTCAGCCACTATTCGGCCTACACTCCGCTGCTGCAATACGACCACCTCACGCCCGAGAAGCTTCGCAGCCTGCACCAGTGGTGTGCGCGGCGGTTCTATTTTCGCTGGGACTACCTCGGCGACAATCTGCACCTGCTCTGGCCCAGCCTGCAGAAGATCGGCCTCGGCCGGGAGAAACCGGTTTCCGGTGGCGACGCCGCGCATCCATTCCCCCCCAAACCCCTGGGAACGGCCAACTCGTTGCGGAAAAAGGGCTTCCGGCAAGACCGCCCGCACTGAGCCGGCGAACCGAACCGCCAGCGTCGCGCACGATCCAATCGCCGTCCCCCGCCCGCTCCATTTCTGACGCCGCGCGCCCGGCGGGACAATATCTTGCAAATTCCCACTGGGTGGGGGACAATAGACCCATCGGCGAATCTGGGAAATCGGAGAATTCGGCGTGACAGACCGGTCGGCATGCGGCCTAACAGGATGGGAGGTCTGCATGCAATCGCCCTCGCGACCCAATCCGGAAGAACTCTTGGCGGCTGCCCGCAAGGGCGTGCCTGACGGGCTCGGGGAACTTCTGCAACTGTACCGCAACCATCTCAGCCTGCTGGCCGCCGCGGATCGCCGAGAGCGATCTCGGACCCAGCCCGCCCCCATCCGGGCTCATCGATTTGACACCCCGTGCCGACGAGGCGGTAGCCCTGGCGATGGCCCAGGCAGCCTCTCCGCGCGAGCTTCTGACCGCCCAGTCCGACGCGTTCTCCCCGTCTCCCGCGGCCGGCGCGCTGCCCGACACGCCGGGCGGACCTGATCTGCCGTCGCCTCTCGGTCACGACGATCGCCCCACGCTCGGCAGCCCGCCTCCGCCCGCCGATCAGCATCTCGATGGCACACGGGGACGCTCGCAAGCGTTCGACCTCGCCGTACGTCAACCACCGGCCGCCGCCGACCCGAAAGCCCCCCCGTCGCCGCTCCTTGCGGCCAGCGCCCCACAGCTTGCCGCCGCAGGCGGCAGCCCAGCCGCGGCTCCAGCGACATCGCCCACAGCCGTGGCGTCCGACATGAGCGGTTCGGCGGCGAAGCCGATACCCGCCCGTATCGACAGCGAACATCGCTTCCGCCGCAGCATCCCGCTGCTGGTGTTTGCCGCGGCGGCCAGCGAGTTGGCGTCCCGCTGGGTTGGACCGGGTGAAGAGGGAACCAATCTCGATCCGCCCAAGTTGCCCCGGGCGAAGGCTAAGCACGACAGCGCGACCTAACCCGGACGGGTTAGATGAATTGACGCATTATCGGCGTTCTGCCAAACTGCCGTGACAATATCACCTCGGGAGCCGGCCATCTTTGATAGCGGCGGGGAGTCGTCAAGCCAAATCCCCGTTGAGTATCCTGGTGCTCAAGGGCTCGTGGAGTGACAGCCATGTTGCGGTCCCTGTTGTATTCGTTCGCGCGGCGTGGTCGTGGTTCCCAGCGGAAGCCCGCCGCCCGCCGAATTCTTGCCGTCGAACGGCTTGAGGAGCGTTCACTCCTCACGGCCATGCCCACGTTAACCAATGTCAGCGTGACAACTGTCGCAGTGACCCCGGCCAGCACCAGCCTCAGCGTGACGACTGGCACCACCAACCCGGGCGGTACCAACGTTGGCACCGCGCCCACCTTTGCCCTCACTGGCCCGACCGCGGGCACGTTTGTCGCCGGGCAGAGCGTCACCATCCAATGGACGGCGGCGAACGTCGACGTGGCGGGGTCCAGCAAGATCAGCCTGGGCTACGACCCCGATGCCACCCCCTTCGACGCCAATCAGCAATGGATCACGGTCAACGGAGTCACCGCGGCCAATGGCGCGGCGTCCTACAGTTGGAACACTACCGCAGTGGCCGCGGGCACCTATCACCTCAGCGGCTACATGTACGATTTCTCGACCGGCAAGGCGGTTTTCTCCAATCTCGGTACGTCGATCGTCATTACGGAATTTGCCCTCACCGGCCCGACCTCGGGCACGTTTTTCGCCGGGCAGAGCGTCACCATTGGATGGACGGCCGGGGGCCTCGACGGGGACGTGCTCCTGGACAGCAAGATCAGCTTGGGCTACGACCCGGATATCACGCCCTTCGACGCCAATCAGCATTGGATCGAGATCAACCAGATCACTTCGTTCGGCGGGGCGGCAACCTACAGTTGGAACACTACCGGAGTCGCCGCGGGCACCTATTACCTCAGCGGCTACCTTTATGAGTCCGTGCCGGGCCAGGCGGTTTTCTCCAACCTCGATACGCCGATCGTCATCGTCGGCCCGCCGGCCTTTACGCTCACCGGCCCCAGCACGGGAACATTCACCGCCGGGCAGAGCATCACCATCCAGTGGACGGCCGCTAACGTCGACGTCGCCGGGCCCACCAAGATCAGCCTGGGCTACGACCCCGATGCCACCCCCTTCGACGCCAATCAGCAGTGGTTCACGATCAACGGAATCACCGCGGCCAACGGCACGGGCGCGTACAGTTGGAACACTACCGGCCTCGCTTCGGGAACCTATTACCTCAGCGGCTACCTGTACGATTTCTCGACGAGCGAGGCGGTTTTCTCCAACCTCGGAACGTCGATCGTCATCGTCGCCTCGCCGGCCTTCTCGCTCAACGGCCCCAGCACGGGAACGTTCACCGCCGGACAGACCGTGACGATCCAATGGACAACGCCGCCGATTCTTCCTGATATCGTCGGTCCGGAGGGGCCTCCGCGGATCAGCCTGGGCTACGATCCAGATGCCACGCCCTTCGACGCCAATCAGCGCTGGATCGAGATCAACCAGGTCACGGAGCTCCCTGGCGGGGGTTCCTACGCTTGGAATACCACCGGAGTCGCCTCGGGAACCTATTACCTCAGCGGTTATCTGTATGACTTCTTGACCGACCAGGCGGTTTTCTCCAACCTCGGTACGCCGATCGTCATCGTCGGCCCGCCGGCCTTTACACTCACCGGCCCCAGCACGGGAACGTTCACCGCCGGGCAGAGCGTCACCATCCAGTGGACAGCCGCTAACGTCGACGTCGCCGGGCCCACCAAGATCAGCTTGGGCTACGACCCGGATGCCACCCCCTTCGACGCCAATCAGCAATGGGTCACGATCAACGGAATCACCGCCGCCAACGGCGCGGCCTCATACAGTTGGAACACTACCGGAGTCGCCGCGGGCACCTATTACCTCAGCGGCTACATGTACGATTTCTCGACGAGCGAGGCGGTCTTCTCGAACCTCGGAACGTCGATCGTCATTACGTGATGTACGTCGCGCGCCGCGCCCCGGTCGGCGTCTCCGGAAATCGCGCCCGCCCTCGTGGAAGATGCCGATACGGCGCGGCGTTTCTTTCCTCGCAATTTTGCCCCCCGCCCATCGCCGCTCGCTGCCCGCTTCATGAGGCTGGCCGGCCAACCACAGTCGGTTCTCAGAAAGCGCAAGCACATAACGACTTACGACAAATCGCCAGTTCGCGTCCTGGGCGATTTGCCGACCGGCTCGTACTATTCTCGTAAGGCCGGCCCGCACGCGTCGCGCTCCGGTCGCGACAGAGGCTTCCTCATGGACGTTCGACCCAGTGGACCTTGATTAAAGGAGCGTATCGATGAGCGTCAAAGGATGGGTTGCAACGGCGGCCAAGCAAAAGATGGTGCTCCAGGACATCGATCTCGGTCCGCTCGCCGCCGAAGACGTCGAGGTCGCGGTCGAACACTGCGGTCTTTGCCACTCCGATGTTTCGGTGTTGAACAACGACTGGGGCATCTCCCAGTACCCGGCCGTCCTCGGCCACGAGGTCATCGGCCGCGTAACGGCCCTAGGCACGGCGGCCAAGGGAGTGCAGGTCGGCCAGCAGGTCGGGGTGGGCTGGACCGCCGCGAGCTGTATGCACTGCCGGCAATGCTTGTCCGGCGACCAACACCTCTGTGTCGAGGCCCAGCCGACGATTCTCGGCCACCGCGGCGGGTTCGCCGCGCGGGTGCGCTGCCATTGGGCCTGGGCCATCCCGCTGCCGCAGGGATTGAACGACGCCGAGGCCGGCCCGCTCTTGTGCGGCGGCGTCACCGTCTTCCACCCGCTGGTGCTCTACGCCAAGCCGACCAGCCACGTCGGCATCGTCGGCATCGGCGGGCTTGGGCACATGGCGGTCAAGTTCGCCGCTGCCTACGGCTGCGACGTGACGGCGTTCACTTCCAGCGCGGGCAAGTTCGACGAAGCGCGCGGGTTCGGCGCAAATCACGTCGTTTCCAGCCGCGACTCCGCAGCCATCAAGAATCTGGCAGGCACGCTGGACCTTCTCATCGTGACGGCCAACGCTCCGCTCGACTGGGACGCCATGATCGGCACTCTCGCGCCAAACGGCCGCATGCACGTCGTGGGCGTGATCGCGGAACCGATCCCCGTGGCCGTCTTTGCGCTGATCGTGGGGCAGCGCAGCGTCTCCGGCTCGCCGACCGGCTCGCCGGTGGATATCGCCACGATGCTCGACTACGCGGCCCGGCACGGCGTCGCACCCCAGACCGAGCACTTTCCCATGAGCCGCATCAACGACGCCTTCGAGCGCCTCGAATCAGGCAAAGCGCGCTATCGCATCGTGCTGGACGCCGACTTCTAACCGCGTTGCAACACCTCCGCCATCTCGCAGGAATGCCAGCCCCGGCGTCGCGCTTCGCGACCCGCACGTTCCGGCCGTCGTCCGGCCCGCGACCCCAGAGAGGTCGCCGCGGGTGATGATCCATCGCCGCCGGGGTTGTCGCTGCGATCAACCCCAGGCTGGCCCGGATCATTCATGGCCGAGGACGTTCCCGCGCGGCGCGCCCAATGGAAGCCCGAAGCGTAAGCGAGGTTAGCCTGTGAGACGGACCGCGATTGCGCGTCGCGCCTACGATTTCGCCCACTGCGTCCGCACGTCGCGACCCGTGAGTAATTCGGGTGCACACCCGTTGCAACACCTCCACCCCCCGGCAGCGCCAACATCCCAAAAATGCTTCACCGCCGACGGTTTCCGCCGGCATGCCCACGATCGGCTGCGGCGTGTTCTGCCGAGGCAAGCCGTGGCAGAACACGCCAACGCCCTGCCCAAATAGCCTTATGGGGGACGTGGCCGGCGTGAGGCGGCCCTCTTCTGCGGATCCGCAGAATACGACTGCTGGTGCTCTCACACCACAATCGCAAGTGCTTGACGTGTCGCGACTCTTTGACGAAGATGCTTTTTGCTATGGGCCGTGTCATGCCGCCGGAACCGCCGCGGTAACAATATTACGAAGGCGGGGTTCCGTCGGCAGAATCAGAAAGCTATGAAACGAGGGCCGCTCCGTGGAACGTCCAACTTCAATCACCGTCGTTGCGTGGATCCTCATCGCGACAAGCGTCCTGAATCTCGTCACGAGCACGGTGAACATGAACGATCCGATGGTTCGTGAACTGATGGCGAAGAGCCCGTTACCCATTCCAGTGCAGTTCGCAATGATTTACGTCGGACTCACCGTCAACCTTGCCTGCGGCATGGCGATGCTGGACGGCCGCAACTGGGGCCGATGGTTGTATGTGATCTGGGGTCTATTCGGAATGGCCGTCGGCCTTGCCACGTCGCCGATACGGCTGCTAATGATTCCCGGCCTGCTCGTATTTTACGTGTTCGCGATGTTCCTATTCGGTTCGAAGGCCAAATTGTATTTCACGTGTTGCGATGCTCCTGGTGAACAAAACACGTAGGATTGGCCGAAGAATAACTTCCCGATTTCCGTAGCCCAGGGCATTTATGCCTGGGATTACGGCCGCGTCCCAATACAAAGCCCGCTCTCCCCGATCCGCCGCCGTAGGCGGCGGCAAAGTTCGGCGGGCGGCACTGCCGATGCCGCTCGGAATTGGGTGCCACGGGCATCTCGCCAGTGCTCGACGGGTGGCGGCGGCGGGTGCCACGGGCTTGCCCGTGCTCTTCCGGACGTCTGTTGCGACCATGAATCGCGCGGAGACGTTTGCTCCAGAGCCGTGTCACAAGGACCGAGGCGGACGGCACGGGCAAGCCCTTGGCGCCCAAGTTGTTACTCGCGTCGGCGCGGCCGACCGTATAGAAAAAACACAGCAGCACCTGCGAGGCGCCAGTGCCACCCGCCCAAGTCAAATCGTTTAGAAAGACGTTCGTTCCAGCGGTACGGTTACTGTCTCGTTATCACGTATGGCAGGGGGGAATAAAGGGGACAGGCGCATATATTGACGAAGATGGGCTGTTTTGGTCGTTTCACGGTCATGCCACGAACCGCAAGAGTCGCACCGGGGGGGATGTTGTTTCACGTGCTCAATCGCGGAGTTGGGCGAATGCAGATTTTCCAGACCGAGGAGGATTACGATGCCTTCCAGCGCGTGATCGAAGAAACGCTGCGTGTCGCGCCGATCCGCGTCTGTGCCTATTGCTGGATGCCGAACCACTGGCACTTTGTCTTGTGGCCCGAACGCGACGGCGACCTCTCGACGTTCATGCAACGGA